>JACCDG010122948.1_pt1 | contig 54611 bp, 42 predicted proteins | sample 7442471 | NCBI WGS metagenome assembly JACCDG01 (sample SAMN15323444, study PRJNA562643) | freshwater metagenome | isolation source: river surface water | place: USA:Blue River Watershed | collected 2017-08-17 | reverse complement strand
TGGAGGCGTATACATGGTAGAGATGATCCAAAACGGTGAAATGAAAACCATGAGAATGGTGGTGAGCAAGTAATTGCACACGCGACAATAATGAAAAGCCCCGTCAGCAATGACGGGGCTTTTTTATTGATTCAAATAATTAAATTAATGATTGTATCCATTCATACGCCAATTCGGGACATTCCCATTGACCCATGTGTCCTATTCCGTCAACCAGCTGGACCTTAGATAGACTGAATTGCTTGTGCTCTTGCTCAATGTCTATTTGTGTAACAGATGTGTCCATTGAACCAGAAAAGTAATGAAGAGGAATTTGCAAAGATTCAATCAATTTCAAATGACCTTTGCGATTCATCATGGCTCGTTGACATTGTTGAATGGTGGTGGTTTCAATTTGAAACGCGTCTCTCACCAATTGATCGATGACATGATACTTTTTGACTTTAAAAGCTTCCGGAAACAAATTTGAAATCATCGTACGGATGTAAAGATTTTTGTTCTCTACAACCAAGTCAATCGCGCGCAATCGTTGTTCTTTTTTTGAGGGCTCATCTTCGCTCAACTTAGAGTGAAATAGACCTATCCATTGGGGTCTTGCCCCCTGATGAATCAACTCACCCAGGAGGTATCCGCCCATGGAATGACCAATGACTCCATATGGCTCAGTTGTATTAATTTGAACCAAGATTTCTTGGGCAATTTCTTCCATAGAACCAGGGCAAGGTCTTTCGATGAAATCTCCATGTCCGGGAAGAGAAAGGCGAGTAACAGCTAAATCAAGCTGAGATGTAAAGTCCCACATCTTGGGATTCTCAAGAAATCCATGAATCAAGTAAATGCGCATGCTACACGCTTTGTGCGATTACCTCTTCAACTGCGTCCGGCAATTTTGCCTTTAATAAATTTTCGATACCACCTTTTAATGTCGCTGTTGATGAAGGACATCCCGAGCAAGCTCCGCGCATATTCACGTAAACTTTTTTGTTGTCGTATCCAACAAAATCGATGGCTCCACCATCCTGCTCTACAGCAGGTCTAACAAACTCATTCAAGAGATAAATAATTTCCTCATCAAACTCTGAGGCGGGAAGACTGGAAATATTGGCTGAAGGCACGGCAGTAGATACGGCGGTTTCAGGTCGATCTGCTCTGGTCATGAGTTCTGAAGGTACCGTAGACACTGCAATTTCATTGTCCATTAGCCATTCTCTGATGTATTCACGCAGTTGCATGACTATCATATCCCAATCCAAACTTTCATCACGCGTGATGGTCACGTAATTGCTACTTATAAAAACACTTTTTACAAAAGGAAAATGAAATAGTTCCGCAGCGAGCGGTGATGAGCCTTTGGCTTCAGTTGAGTTTTTGTATTCCACTTGCAGGCCTCCACCGATGAGAATTCTATCAGCGACAAATTTCATCGTCATCGGGTTAGGGGTCATTTCTGCATAAACAGAAGTCGGGATTTTCTTGCTTTCCATAATGCAAAGTTAGTGCACGTTTAGGTCAACAACCTTTACCTTTGTATCATGGAAATGACGAAAATTGATTTTCAAAATCAAATCTTAGAAGGAATACCAGAATCGCTTCCTACGGGACCCCGTTGGGACGATCAAGTAAGTCACGCACCAAAGCGAAAAGATATACTCAACGCTGCAGAGAAAAAGTTGGCATTGCGCAATGCTTTGCGTTACTTCTCTCCTCGGTTTCATGCTGAACTTATAGAGGAATTTAAAGAGGAACTGGAAGAGACGGGTAGGATATACATGCATCGTTATCGTCCGAATGGTGATATCAAAGCGAGACCATTGGATTGGTATCCTGCAAAAAGTCAGCAAGCGGCGGCCATCATGTTGATGATTCAAAATAATTTGGATCCTGCCGTTGCCCAACATCCACATGAATTGATTACATACGGAGGCAATGGTGCTGTTTTCCAGAACTGGGCGCAATATCGATTGGTGATGAAGTATTTGTCAGAGATGACGGATGAACAAACCTTGGTCATGTACAGCGGTCATCCGATGGGTTTATTTCCATCTCATGCCGAGGCACCTCGAGTTGTGGTCACCAACGGAATGATGATACCCAATTACAGCAAGCCGGATGATTGGGAAAGGTTCAATGCATTGGGTGTAACGCAATATGGTCAGATGACTGCCGGTTCATACATGTACATTGGACCCCAAGGTATTGTGCATGGTACAACCATCACAGTGATGAATGCTGCAAGGATGTTGCGTAATCAAAGAGGAGATCATCGTGTTTATGATTTACCAGGACAAGGGTTACTATTTGTTACAGCTGGTCTTGGCGGTATGTCAGGAGCCCAACCAAAGGCTTCTAATATTGCAGGTTGTGTATCCATTACGGCTGAGGTAAATCCTAAGGCCGCATATAAGCGTCACGAACAAGGTTGGGTAGATGTTATTGAAACAGATGCCGCTGTTGTTGTAGAGAAGGCCAATAAAGCCAAGTTAAGTGGAGAAGTGGTGAGCTTTGCTTATGTCGGAAATATTGTGGAGGTTTGGGAAGAATTGCTCAAGCAAGATGTCCAAGTTGATTTGGGAAGTGATCAAACTTCTTTGCACAATCCCTGGGCCGGGGGATATTACCCTGCGGGAATTTCTTTTGATGATGCCAACGATATGATGGCAAACAATCCAGAAAAATTTAAAGAGGAAGTTCAGAAAACACTTCGCAGACATGCAGCCGCGATCAACGCGCATGCTGAACGCGGCATGTACTTTTTTGATTACGGCAATGCGTTTCTATTGGAGGCATCAAGAGCAGGTGCAGATGTTTTAGCAACCCCTGGTTCTAAGTTGTTTAATAGAACAATAGACGGTATAGCATTTTCTTATCCTAGTTATGTTCAGGATATATTGGGACCAATGTGTTTCGATTATGGTTTTGGTCCTTTTAGATGGGTGTGTTGTTCAGGAACGCCCGAGGATCTAGAAAAAACCGACCGCATCGCAGAACGAGTATTGACAGAGCTAAAGGCCAATTCGCCAAAAGAGATTCAGCAGCAGATGGCAGACAATATCCGTTGGATTCAGGAAGCTGGAAAGAACAAATTGGTAGTAGGCTCGCAAGCAAGAATTTTATATGCGGATGCACAAGGTAGAATGGCCATTGCACAAGCATTCAATGATGCCATTGCGAATGGTGAAGTTGGGCCAATCGTTTTGGGTCGTGATCACCATGATGTGAGTGGTACAGATTCACCTTACAGAGAGACATCCAATATCTATGATGGATCAAGATTTACAGCAGATATGGCGGTACACAATTTCGTTGGTGATGCCTTCAGAGGTGCTACGTGGGTGAGCTTGCACAATGGTGGTGGAGTTGGATGGGGCGAGGTGATGAATGGCGGATTTGGAATGTTGCTGGACGGTACAAGCCAAGCAAGCATTCGTTTAAAACGTATGTTGCATTGGGATGTGAACAATGGAATAGCGAGAAGAAGTTGGGCACGAAATGAAGAGGCGATTTTTGCCATCAAACGAGCCATGGAGCAGGAACCATTGTTGAAGGTGACCTTACCAAATCAAGTTTCAGAGGATTTATTGTAAAATAAAAAAGGGGCGAAAGCCCCTTTTTTTTGTTTCTATTAATTTGGTTTAATGCACAATTTGCAATTTGGTTTGCGAAGTTTTGTTTCCGTTTTGTACTTGCACGTTGTAAAGTCCGGATGACCAATTTTCAGTATTGATCGTCATGTTACTGTTGGATACATTGGTCCATGTTTCAATCAACTTTCCTTGCATATCAAATACTGTAACGCTATCGTTCTCTTGCAATCCAGAAATTTGGAATTGCGATTGAGCTGGATTTGGGAATACAGACCAACTTGATAATTCTATCTCAGTGGTGCTTGTAGTGCCACATTCCATTTTGTAAATGGATGAGCTCATCAAGGTATTCATGTTGTAACCCATGGCATGAATTTCAAACTGAACACTATCACCACAAGGATAGGGTCCCATCATATCAGAACCAATTTCATTGATCATTTTCAAATCATCATTCTGTGTATTGGTCACGATAAAAGGATAGGCATTGCCCATTTCTGTTAGGTTCATCATGACATAGAATTGATTGTTTTCAGCATCAGGCACCATTTGCATGCCAACAATGGGCATTTCCACTTGGTAGTAGCATGTTCCATCATCAAAAATCACGTTGTCATCGTAATTCAATGCTGCGGGATCCATGCAACCGCCGCAGTAATACATACAATTCCCTGCGTCACAAGTTGCATCGGGATTGTAGTTGCATGCATTGGGATCTAAACAGCCAGGAATTTGTGAAATACCAATTGCTTCAACATTATATCCCAAGTAAGGGTTTGTGGTTACAGTTGCATAGTTGTCGAGACTGTCATTGCTCAAAGAAATTTGAATTTCCTCGCCAGTAAGGCTATAGGCAGTGAATTGGAAGCAATCTGAGTTCATGCAAAATCCAGAATTTTCTGGATAAGATCCGTAACTGTATTGGTAATAATCGGCAGTGTTGGCAACAAAGTAGAATGCACCACTAGCAGAAATGATATTCCAATTTTCAGCATTGCAGCATGTTCCATTGTCTACGGTTGCATCGGGATTAAAGTTGATTGCGCTTGGATCCGTGCATCCTAAACAAGAGTAATCACAAATGTTGTAGACAAAACAAGTTGCCTCGGGATTGTAGTTACAGGCAGAGGGATCTCCGCAACCGATGATTTGGTTGTTGTCATCACTCCAATAAAAATTGTAATCAGTAATGTTATTGTTACTATAAACAACGTTTCCATTCTTTTTAATTTCCAATGAGAATGGCATGCCCAATAAATCACCAGCATAAATTGTTACACAAGAAGATGGAACACAGAATCCTGTAGTTTCTGTAGAGAAATCTGTTGAGCCAACTTGAATACCATAACCGTCAATCGCGCTCCATGAAACCATTCCTCCTTGACTTGTCGCAGTAATTTCATAGTAATTGGTTGTACAGCAAGTACCGTTGTCAATGGTGGCATCTGGGTTGAAGTTGAAGGCTGTAGAATCTGTACATCCTTGACATGAGAAGTCACAAAGGCTGTAATCACCGCAGTTGGCTTGTGGATCATAATTACAAGCGTATGGAAGAATGCATCCACTGTTTATTTCACCGATGGATATAGGTGTGTGAATGGTGGCTTGATCATCCCATTCATTGGTTGTATCCCATGAATTACCCGATAGAACAACATCATTTCCGTTGTAGGTTAAAACAAAATCGAATGGAGCATTGTTGTTTCCGTAAGCATAGAAAGTTCCGCAACCAGGTTCGACACAAAAGGCCTGATTTCCATAACCTGAGTAGGAGTATGATTCATTCCAATAATACCAATATACAGTATTGGGAACGTCAACCTGCAACGTGGTTCCATAGCAACATGTCCCATTGTCAATGGTGGCGTCAGGATTGAAGTTGCTGGCCAAAGAATCTGTACAACCTTGGCATGAATAGTAATCACAAGTTCCATCGTCACAATTGGCGTTGGGATTGTAATTGCAAGCACCTGCTTGTGTACATCCAGCTATGCTGTTGTTGTCGTAGGTGAAGTTTGCCCACCATCCTTGAGGCAATTCCCCTTGAAGAACAATTTCATTTTGGTTATTGACCCAGTCAAATGACACAGGTGAACCATCGAAACTTTGAATGTATACTTGGTAGCAACCTGGGGCATAGCAAAATCCGGTTGGTTGGCCTGAGTAGTTGTCTCCATATGCGATAAACTGTTGAAGACCGTTGTAAATATTAAAAATTACACTGTCATTGGATTGAATGTTCAACCATTCTGCGTAACAACATGTTCCATTATCGGTTGTTGCCTGCGCATTGAAGTTGGACGCCGCAGGGTCGGTACAGCCCAAACAGCTGTAGTCACAAAGCGAATAGTCCGAACATGTGGCTGCCGGATTGAAGTTACAAGCACTTGGTTCTGTGCAACCGACAACGGCATTCCAAGAGAAAAATCCAATGGTATAACCTGAACTGTCCGAATATTGAATCTCTAAAGGAATTGATTGCCCCGTTGTATTTATACTCATCCCCTGAGCGACTATAGCAGGGTCAACATAACCATACAGATAGAAACATCCATTGGGTAAACAGAATGAATTATTTCCATTGGTGTTGACATTGGCAAGTTCATTCCATGTATCGGCATAAACGACGGTCCAATTGGTGATGTTCGCATTACTCAATTCTGCATTCACACAATCTTGAGATTGTCCCCAAGAAAATAAACCGCAAAAAAGGAAGATGATAAATAAACTGATATTTCTCATTTTTTTAATGTTTGTACAAAGTAAGGTTATCAAACATTAAACAGAATGTTCGAAAAGTTAAAATTCAAAATTTAACAAAACCTAGGCTGGAAGAGCAGATAGAAGTGATTCAAAAATCAATCGACCATCTGTGTTGGTCAATTCAAAATCTGAAGCGCGCTCTGGGTGAGGCATCATTCCAAAAACATTTTTAGCGGCATTAGAAACCCCAGCAATGTTGTTCAAAGCCCCATTTGGATTGCTTTCTGCCGTTACATTGCCCAATTCATCACAATACCGGAAAAGGACTTGGCCATTGTCTTCGATCTTTTTGATTTCGTCAGCGGATGCAAAAAAGTTTCCTTCACCATGAGCTATTGGAACTTTAAATGTAGTTTCAAGGGACAATCCTTGCGTGAGCAATGTGCTATTGTTGTCAGCCTTCAAATGGACATTCTTGCAAATAAATTTTCTAGAAGTGTTGTGCAAAAGGGCACCAGGAAGAAGCTTTGCTTCAGTTAAGATTTGAAAACCATTGCATATTCCCATTACATATCCACCGCGGTTGGCGTGGGCGATAACTTCGTTCATAATAGGCGAGAAACGCGCAATGGCGCCACTTCTGAGGTAGTCTCCGTATGAAAAACCACCAGGGACCATGATGAAATCACAACCTTGGATATCGGTATCCTTGTGCCACAACTTGACAACTTCTTGACCCAAAATATCTCCCATGGTATATACCAAATCTTCATCGCAATTGCTACCAGGAAATACAACGACACCAAATTTCATAATGATAAGTTTTGTGCAAAAGTACGATTGAAATTTATTCTAGGGTTACAACCAATGTAAAAAAACGAGGATACTCGTTGTGAGCCACAGATAGAAAAATATAGGCGCTAGCAAACTTGTTCGGTAATGTGTCCAGTAATGTCCCCATATCAATAGCCAAGGCATGGTAAACAAGGAAATCTGTATTGGATTGTTCCAAATTGACCAACCGATATTCACAATTGTTGAAGATAAAACCAAAAGTAGAATGATGTTTTTGCTCTGCTGGGTTTTGTTTGTTTGTCGATCATCCTTGTGCAGCAGCCCAAATATCCCCAAGATAACAATGAGGCTGAACAACCAAAATTGAAATTGCATATGGAGGGGGCGCTCTGAATGATGAAGTCCAATGTTTGAACGTAAAATCCAAAGTTCAGCATTTCCCTGTGCATATTGATAGCACGTCAAGTATACCCAAGGCAAACAAAAGCCGATGATAAGTAACATGGTTTCCCGGATGGAAAAAGGACGAGTGAGATTGATGCCTACGATTATGACAATGGGCAGGAAAAAAAACAAAGGATTCAAAAGAAATGCGATGCCAGCAAATAAGGTAGACAGCAAAATCAGGTGATAAACCCGCTTCTGTCGAAAGATTTGAAACAAGAAATGGCAAGACACAATCAAGGACAATTCACCGAGCCAGTATTGCAATTGGGGAAATTGAACCATGGCAATGGAGCTGCCTAATGCATAGATCCAACCTGCTAAATACGAAGGCTGGACATACAATTCATTCCTATTGTACAAATTATTGAATAGAAAGGCGCTGGTCATTTGAACGATGAAGAGCAAACTGAACCAACCCCAATTCCAACCCCATTCGGGAAAGGACTGTGTCCAATGCCAATTCATTTCATCAATTCCTGAAAATAAAATGAGCAAAATGGTAAGCGGATACGCAAAGAGCAACAGGGGTGAATTTTGGGTAAGTGTGCGCAAAATCATGATTGCAAAAATGAGAAGTATTCCTTTGATTTAAAGCAATGTTGTTTATTTTTGCTAAAATTCTAGAAGAATGAACCTACAAAGTATACTCGCTCCCATTGTGGACATCGCTCAGTGGCTTTTCAAGCACATCTTGGTACCTTCATTGTCCCCAATGAACACCATTTGTATCATCGCTGGTTTCTTTGGACTTTGGTTGTGGTTGAGAATGCAAAAGTCTTTCACGGCTAAAGCCAAGAAAGAAGGAACGATTATTTGATTCATTCTCCGAAGATGGGCAGCACTGGTCTGGGGCCTAAGGTATTAATTACAGGCGGTGCGGGTTTCATCGGTTCCAATCTGGTTGAGTATTTCTTAAAAAAGCAGTTTCAGGTCGTTTGCTTGGACAACCTTTCTACAGGTAAGTTCCAGAATATTGAACCCTTTCTTCATCTTGAAAATTTTACTTGGATAGAAGGAGATATCCGTGATTTTTCGGTTTGTGTAAATGCCGTTTCAGGATGTCAATTTGTGCTTCATCAAGCGGCTTTGGGCAGTGTTCCAAGATCGATCAATGATCCTATCCAGACCAATTCAGTCAATATTTCTGGTTTTCTAAATGTTCTTACCGCCGCAAGAGATGCAGGTGTTCAGAGAATGGTGTATGCTGCTAGTTCAAGTACCTATGGTGATTCCAAGGCTTTGCCTAAGGTAGAAGACCAAATAGGAAAGCCGTTGTCACCATATGCAGTCACCAAATTGGTGAATGAATTGTATGCTGATGTATTTGCGAAACTTTATGGGATGTCAGTAGTTGGACTGCGTTATTTCAATGTTTTTGGAAGGCGCCAGGACCCAGCAGGTGCCTACGCTGCGGTGATTCCAAAGTTCGTGATGTCATTTTTAAAGCAAGAAGAAATTGTCATAAATGGCAATGGAGAGCATTCCAGAGACTTTACTTATATCGACAATGTTTTATTGGCCAATGATTGTGCTTTGCATGCCGAAGGTGAGAAAGTAAATGGACAAGTTTTCAATGTGGCTTATGGCGCGCAAACTAGTTTGAACGAAATGCTAGAAGTGATGAAGGATTTGTTTGCCATTCGTCAAGGGGATTTCAAGCCACAATCCATTATTTACGGTCCTGAACGCGTTGGAGATATTCCACATTCTTGGGCATCCATCGAAAAAGCAGAGGTGTTAATGAGTTATCATCCGACGCATAATTTTAAAAGGGGATTAGAAGAGGCCATCGATTGGTACATTGACAACTATACACAGCGTTAGTTTTAATATTTTTCAAAATGAAAAAAGCACTCATTACAGGAATTACAGGTCAAGATGGTGCCTACTTGGCGGAGCTATTGCTCAACAAGGGCTACGAGGTTTGGGGTATGAAAAGAAGGTCTTCCATCTTCAACACTGCCCGTATTGACGGATTGTTTGCCAAAGACAGACAAGAAGAGGATGCTAGATTTCATTACTTCTATGGTGATCTTACAGATTCTAGCAATATCATTCGATATATACAAGAGATTCAGCCTGATGAGATATACAACCTTGCCGCGATGTCTCATGTGAAGGTTAGTTTTGATATGCCTGAGTACACCGGTAATGCTGATGGTTTAGGAACTTTAAGGATTTTGGATGCAGTGAAAATGTTGGGTTTAAAAGACAAAACTAGAATTTACCAGGCATCTACCTCTGAATTGTACGGATTGGTTCAAGAGGTTCCTCAAAGCGAGCGAACACCTTTTTATCCAAGATCACCCTACGCTGTTGCTAAGTTGTATGCGTATTGGATGACGGTGAATTATAGAGAAGCCTATGGTATGCATGCGAGCAATGGCATATTGTTCAATCATGAATCTCCATTACGCGGTGAAACATTTGTTACTAGAAAAATTACACGTGCCGTAGCCAACATTTCTTTGGGACTTCAGAAAGTGCTATCGCTTGGTAACCTCGATGCTCAGAGAGATTGGGGACATGCAAAGGATTATGTGGAGGCAATGTACTTGGTACTCCAACAGGATGCGCCTGATGATTATGTTATTGCTACAGGAAAAACAACTCGGGTTCGAGATTTCGTTTTAGACGCATTTCTTGAAGTGGGTATTCAATTGGAGTTCTCAGGAATTGGTGTAGAAGAAAAAGGTGTTGTGGCTACTATTGACCATTCTAAGTTTTTGAATATCACAGGGAAGGAGTCTCCTGTCAATATAGGGGATGTTTTGGTGGTAGTTGATCCATATTATTTTCGCCCCACAGAAGTGGAATTGTTGATTGGTGATGCAACAAAGGCAAGGACTGTCCTTAATTGGGAACCCAAGTATACGCTATCGGAGATGATCGCGGAAATGGTTCAAGCTGATGTCCTGCATGTCCGAAAGGAACTTGTTTTGAAAGACGTTGGATTTGATGTCATTGGAAAAATGGAGGATATTATATAACTCCTTTTTTTCTCAACTTTTTTATTTGATTTTTAAAAGATTGAAATAACAATTCTTTCGTCCACAACAAGTTATCATTCGTCCAACGCTGCGGATGAAAGTTGATCATGACGGGAAATGGAAGGGATTTGGAATTGATTCCGTCGATGATATCAGAAGTGGAATGAAATTGCGGCCAATTTTTTGTTGTTGAAATTTCATCTCGGATGCTGTATTTCTTGCCATCCCACATTCTCCCAGTATCTGTCAAATAAAAGAGTTTGTCAAAATCGAAATCGAGATAAGGCTCAGCGATAATGCCATGGCTTCGATAAGAAAAATCTTGCCAAACATCTTTGTTATCATATTCGCTTCTTGGGCTGCCGTGCATGCAAATGGTTTGTATGGATGCAATGTCTCTAAGCTGATTTAGGTGTTTTTGAAAGAGTTGATAAGCTTGAGTTCTATCACCTTTTGCAAAGTCCATGTCTTCATAATGATAGCCAATTTCATGATCCAATGATTCGATTTCTTGAATCAAATCTTTATCAAAACTCTCGGGAACAACTCGGAAATAGTAGGTGCCTTTTATACCTCTTTCATGCTGCAATTTTGCAAAAATGAGGGCATGGTCTTTTCTGTCATCAATGTCATGCCTCAGAATGATTGCCTTGTTTAAAGGAGCTTGTGCGTATTCTTGAACTGTCTGAAATGAAGCACCTGAATTTTTTAATTGATCGAGTAATAGGGTGTAGTGCTGAATGGTGAAATCGCGCATGGCTATATGTTTTGAATATAATCGACAAGGTATAAGGTTAGATCCAATTTGTCATTCATCAATTGTTCGCGTTTTGATTGCCATTGTTTTTTTACAGTTTCAATTTGCGGCATCCACTGCGTTGCTAATGTCATCATTTCATCGAAATTTTCAGGTTGAAACGAATGACAGAGATTGTATTTCATTTCAATTTCATTGGGTATGGATAGTTTTCCTGAGAATGTATTGCACTTCATTGCAGGTGTTCCCAATAGCGCAGCTTCCGTCGTCATGGTTTGGCTATCACCAAAGAACGCGCTGGCATAATAGAGCAACGAGTGGATATTTTCCGGAGCTACGGACAATCGCAAAGCATCAAATTCTTCTTCGATGGGTTTTTCAGAGGTGATGAAGACCTTTCCGTATTGAAGAAGCAATTCAATCAATTGTCGTTTTTGCGCTAGATTTATTCCTCGATGGCCTTCATCATGATGGCCTTTTAATGCAACAAATCTCAAGACGAAAAAAGTTTCATTTTCTTTGATATTGAGCAAGGTGAGTACGTTTGAATCTGGCACAAAGCGGTTAGCGTGCAAGTAGGCCAATTCATGATAGCTATTGTAGCGAATTAGCTTGTCTTCGAAAGATGGGATTTGAATCGGCGATGGCGCCAGAATCTTGGTGGTGAATGGATAAGAGAATTTAGCGATAAGCGGCACAGCACTCTCATCATCGTCACTCAAGTGTAGGGCATGAAACCAAGGTAAGATCAAATCCAAATGGTCATTGGTAATGGAACTTCCCACGCCAATACTGCATCTGTTTTTTAAAACATGAAACAAGGCGATAAAATCAAAGATCACTTGCTTGAATAGCTTTCCCCATTTGCCATTCCCTTTGTTTCCCAAATTAATGAAAGGAATGTTGTAACTATTTAGCAACTGACAAATAATGGCTTCGTTTTTACAAGCTACCCATATGAGATGGCCGTTTGCTTTGAGGTCGTGGTATACATTTTTTATCAAATGAACTTGCCCAGGATGGTTGACCTCGATGAAAATTCGTTTCTTTTTCATGCAATTATCTTTTGAGCAACAAATAGGGCAGAAGCAATTTTTCGATTAGCCAAGGCATTGGATCGTTGATAGACCAGACAGCATTTTGACAGGGTTCAATTTTTCTAAAGGCATATTTTTTCCCCATTCTCCATAGTTTGAGCCTAATGGGCCAATCTGTAAGCGAATGGAAAAAACTTGCTTTTTTGAATGTAAGCTGTGGGGATATTTTATTTCCAATTAAATATTGGTAGAACATTTCTAGAAAATGCACATCGGCTTTCTCCGCAATGGCGTGCCACTTCCACGTGCGAGGATTTACCTCTAAAAATTTATATTGGTCATCCAATTGGTCTTTTTTGAATTCAATTTCACACATTCCCGTAAAGGATGTTTGCGCCATGATTTGCTTGGCATAATCAATGATCTCTGGGATGTTGATGATTTCTGCATAGGTGGTGGCATTGCCAAAATCTATCGGATGCTGTCGCATTCTACAGGCACTTAATTGTGCCATAATTTCACCTTTAATGGCCAATACTCCCACGGAATATTGCGAAGCGCTATCTCCTTGAATGATGGATTGAACAATAATTTCTTCTTGAGGAATGATGGTCGTGGCCAATTGAAATTGTCTTATCAATTCTTCCCTGTCATCGCATACCAAAACTTTTTTCTTGAGTTGGCTATAAAAGTGATGCATTACACTGGGCTTGATAATACAAGGGAATGTTATCGGTAATTCAGATAAATCACTTTGATTCAAATGACAATAAGTGGTTGCCATGGGAATTCCCAATTTTTGGCACATTTCATATGATTTTGTTTTGTCATAAAAAATGCTGACGCGCTCCCAATCATCAGTACTGACGATAAAATGTGGAGATAGCCAAGATTTATTTTGACTTAGAAATTCAACATGAGAATCATGCGTAGGAAAAATCACCCAGTTATGAAATTCGTTTTTTTGAATCCAATCCTCAAATGTGCTTTTCCAATTTTCTTTGGTACATTGTACAAACCCGCCACAGAATTTAGAGAATCTAGAAATGTTCAATGGCGTGTCATCAACAATAAGAGATGGAATCTGTTTTTTACCAAGAATCCTGATAATACCAAGTGCTTGAACATGCCCACCCATGACAATAATTCCGGGTGACTTAGCGTGGTGTAAATTCATGATTCAAGTTTGGGGCTAAAATACTCAATTTAACATTGTGATTAGTGGTAAATGTGGCAATATCGGTCGTGTGCAAAAGTGAATAAATCAGTACCTTTACCCTTATGAATATTGGACAAATCATAGGAAGAAACAGGATGCTTTTTGATGAAGATGTTCTTCATTGGGAGGATGTTCTTTCAAAAGAAGTAGGTCAATCGCGGTTTTTGGTTTTGGGAGGGGCGGGATCTATCGGTCAAGCAGTAGTGAAGGAACTGTTCAAGAGAAATCCTCGTAAACTTCATGTGGTTGACATCAGTGAGAATAATTTGGTGGAGTTGGTGAGAGACGTGAGAAGTTCGATTGGCTATATCGACGGTGATTTCAGAACTTTTGCATTGGACATTCAGTCATCGGAATTTGATCAATATTGTGATGAACAATCTGGATTTGATTATGTCTTGAATTTATCGGCTTTGAAACATGTACGCAGTGAAAAAGATCCTTACACATTAATGCGCATGGTTCAAGTAAATGTTTTGAATACCATAAAAACAGTGGATTGGTCCATAAAGACGGGAGTCAAAAAGTACTTCTGTGTTTCAACAGACAAAGCAGCCAATCCAGTAAATATGATGGGAGCTTCAAAAAGGATCATGGAGCTTTTTTTGTTTGAAAAGTCAAAAACGATTTCCATTTCTACTGCACGTTTTGCCAATGTCGCATTTTCTGATGGGTCATTGCTGCATGGTTTTTCACAGCGCATGATTAAAAGGCAGCCCATCGTTGCACCCAATGATGTGCGTAGATATTTTGTCACTCCTGAGGAAGCAGGTTTGTTGTGTTTATTCTCATGTATACTTGGAGAGGGCAATGATATATTTTTCCCAAAATTGACAGAGGACCTTCATTTGTCCAAGTTCTCTGATATTGCGGTTGCATTTTTGAAAGAGCAGGGAAAGGTGCCAAGGCTTGCAGAATCTGAGGAGGAAGCCAGAGCCTTTTGTGAAAGCATCAAGGACAATGAATGGCCTTGTTATTTTGCACCTAGTGACACCACAGGAGAAAAGGATTTTGAAGAGTTTTTCCGTGATGATGAATCTGTTGATTGGAATCGTTTTCAGCAATTGGGAATTGTGAAAAATAATTCATCGGCAAGCATAGAAGCTTTAGATAGTTTTTTGAAGGGAATAGACAATTGGAAGTTACAAAGCAATTGGAGCAAGGCGGGTATGGTGGAACTTTTTAAGTCTCTTTTGCCAGAATTTGAACACGAGGAAAAGGGAAAATATTTGGATGCAAAGATGTAAGGCAAAATATGGAAAGAATATTTCAATTTATTAGATCGCAATTTCCGGATGAACAGCCTATCGGTCTACATGTGCCGAGATTCAATGGAAAAGAGAAACAGTATCTGGAGGAATGTATCGATACAACAATGGTTTCTTCCGTTGGGCCATTTGTGAATAGGATGGAAAGGGATTTGGCCAATTACACAGGGGCCAAATTTGCTGTGGCCACTGTCAATGGAACCGCAGCTTTGCACATTGCCTTACAATTGGTAGGTGTGAAAAAAGATGATTTGGTGATCACCCAAAGTTTTTCTTTTATTGCAACGGCCAACGCAATTCAATACACCGGGGCAAGTCCTTATTTTGTCGACATTGAAGAGGAAAGTTTGGGTATGAATGTTCAGTCTTTACAGATAATGGAATCTGAACTCGAGAAGAGGCCAGACGGTGTGTATCATGTGCCGACTAGTCGCAGAATTGGCGCTGTTGTTCCAATGCATAGTTTTGGAATGCCATGTGAGATTGAACTTATAGCCCAATGGTGCGAGCAGTGGGGAGTTCCACTGGTTGAAGACGCAGCTGAATCATTGGGGTCATTTTACAAGGGAAGACATACGGGCACGTGGGGAAAGGTAGGTGTCATGAGTTTCAATGGCAACAAGACCATTACAGCGGGTGGAGGTGGAGTTATTTTAACGGATGATGAAGAATTGGCCAAACGCGCAAAGCATTTGACCACCCAAGCCAAGCTTCCACATCCCTATGAGTTTATTCATGATGAGGTGGGTTACAATTACCGTTGTCCCAATTTGAATGCGGCATTGCTATGCGCTCAGTTGGAATATTTGGATGATATTTTGGCGGATAAGAGGAATTTGGCTTCGGAGTATGCAAGATTTTTTGAGGAATACACGCCTCATTTTCGATTTGTCACAGAAGGCAATTTTAAATTGAGCAATTATTGGTTGAACTCATTGATTTTTGACAATCATGAATACAAAGAAAGTTTTCTAAAGAGAGGTGTAGAATTGGGTATAATGGTTCGTCCAGCATGGCGACCCATGCACATGCTAGAAATGTACAAGGATGCTCCAAGAGGGGATATGTTCCAAACGGAGTGGGTATACAATCATTTGGTTAATTTGCCGAGTAGTACAAGAAAAAGATGAATTCGAATATGACTAAACTGCCTGTAATTATTATTGCAGAGGCCGGTGTGAATCACAATGGTGTTTTAGAAAATGCCTTAGGGCTAATTGATGCTGCTGCCGCTGCAGGTGCGGATTATGTCAAATTTCAAACCTTTAAAACAGAACTAGTAGTTAGTGCAAAGGCTGAAATGGCGGAGTATCAAAAGGCCAACATGAACCAAGATGGATCTCAATGGGAGATGATCAAGAAGTTGGAGATTCCATTGGATTGGTACCCCGTATTGTTAGCTCGATGTCAGGAGAAAGGGATACGTTTTTTCTCTACAGGTTTTGATCAAGATTCAGTAGATATGTTGTTGCAATGGAATCCTGGGTACATTAAGATTCCTTCAGGCGAGATGACCAATCTGCCATTTTTGCGTTTTATTGCAACAAAAAAAATGCCTGTAATCATGTCCACGGGCATGTGCAGCCTTGATGAAGTGAAAGCCACTATGGATGTGTTGATCTCGGGTGGCTTGAAGCAAAACGACATCATTGTATTGCATTGCAATACAGAGTATCCCACTCCAATGGAGGATGTCAACTTAAAGGCGATGTTGCAAATACAAAGTCAATTGGGTGTTCGTATTGGTTATTCTGATCACACCTTGGGTGTTGAGGCCCCGCTGGCAGCAGTGGCGCTTGGCGCGGAGTGTATTGAAAAACATTTTACCCTTAGTCAAGATATGGAAGGCCCAGACCATGTGGCATCTTTGAATCCAGAACAGTTAAAGGCGATGGTCAGCGGCATTAGAAATGTAGAAAAAATGATGAATGGTTCAGGCATCAAAGAGCCCTCTATTTCAGAAAGCAAAAACATCGCGATTGCACGGCGAAGTATTCACGCGGTAAGAGATTTGTTGGGAGGGTCTATTATTCAATCCGAAGATTTGATAGCGTTAAGACCTGGTGATGGAATAAGTCCCATGCGATGGGATGAAATTTTGGGAAAACAATTGATACGTAATGTTGGCGAGGGTGAAAAATTGACATGGGAAATGTTCAAATGAAGTTTGCTTGGTTGACCACATCGCGTGCTGATTTTGGGATTTGTCTTCCCATGATTCAGAAATTGAAAGCACATGCCAATGTTCAGCTGGAGATAATAGCTACTGGATCTCATTTGTTGACAGAGCATGGTAATACCATTACGGAGATCAAGTCATTGGGTATTCCCGTTCATGAAGTTGTTATTCCATTGAATGGGCAAGATGCTACTTCGGTTGCCCTCTCATACGCAGGCGCAGGAAAGGTATTCTCAGAGTTTTGGAGCGCTCGTCATGATTATGATTTGGTTTTTGCTTTGGGTGATCGATATGAAATGGCGGCTGCGCTGGTGGCTTCCATACCATTTTGTATTCCCATCGCACATCTATGTGGCGGTGATGTTACGGATGGGGCTACCGATCAAATCTACCGCGATATGATATCCATGATGTCTAAGTTTCATTTCACGACAGAAGAGCGCAGTGCAGCGCGAGTGGTTCAATTGAAACGACCTTACTCGGGACAGGTTATTGCCAATGTGGGATCTTTGGCCATTGAGCAAATGAATGAGCACAAGGATATCGATGCGGTTTCATTTATGACCCGGTGGGGTATAAATTTGAAACAACCTTTTTGTTTGGTTACGCTACATCCAGAGACGATGGATTTGGAGAATAACAAACGGCACGTTTCAGAAGTTAAAGCATTTTTGCTTCGCGCTATTCAAGAAGGTTCTGAGCAATGGTTGATTACACTTCCCAATGCTGATGCGGAATCTGAATTGTGGCGTGAAATGCTTATGTCTATTTCAACCCAATACCCTGATCGCATGAAATGCCATGCACATCTTGGTGTACAAGGGTATTATACAGCGATGAAAAATTGCAAGGCCATGATTGGAAATACCTCTAGTGGAATTGTGGAATCTGCGACATTTGGCGCATGGGTATTGAATCTGGGCAATCGTCAAGGTGGTCGCTCAAGAAATCCAAATGTGTATGATTTACCTTTCGACCAAAACGAGATTTGGAAACATTGGAAAGGCTTATCTAATGCGCGTTATATAGGTCCCAATTTATATGGTGATGGAACAGCCTCTTCACGAATAATGGAAATATTAAAAGATAACCTCAATGCGTTACATGAACTATAAGAGACATTTGATTCCTATTGGAACACCCATTAGAATGGCTTTGGAGCGTTTGAATGAATTGGCTTCTGATGCAATATTGTTTGTGTGCAATGAGCATGACGAGCTACTCGGAAGCCTTACGGATGGTGATGTGCGAAGAGGTTTGTTGAAGGGAGCTTCCATTGAGGATAGCGTTGAGACCATTATTCAAGCTCAACCCAAATTTTATAGAAGAGGACAAATAGATTTGGAATTACTTCAAGATTATAGAACAAAGAATTTTAGAGTAATTCCTCTTTTGGAAGAGCAGGGTATGCGCATTGTTGACGTAATTAATTTTAGGTTGCAACGCTCGTATCTTCCCATTGATGTGGTTTTGATGGCAGGAGGCAAAGGAATGCGCCTTCGCCCTTTGACCAACAATACCCCCAAGCCCATGTTGCCATTGGCCGGAAAACCGATTATTGAGCACCATTTGGAACGATTGAAATCTTTTGGGATGAATAACTTTTATTTATCGGTCAATTACTTGGCAGAGACCATTCAATCTTATTTCAAAGACGGTCAGGATTTGGGCGTGAAGTTGTCTTTTGTCCACGAGGCAGATGCAATGGGGACAATTGGATCTGTTTCATTGGTCGAGAATTGGCAACATGATTTTGTTTTAATAGCCAATTCTGATTTATTGACGAATGTGGATTATGAGCAGTGGTTTTCAGATTTTGTTCAACGCGATCAGGATTTTAGCATTTTAACCATACCCTACATTGTGGATGTTCCCTATGCCATTCTCGAAACAGAACTAGGCAATGTCAAATCATTTAAAGAAAAGCCAACTTATACGTACGAGGCCAATGGGGGTATGTATTTGATTCGCAGGAAATGGCTAACTGAAATTCCCAAAGGTCATTTCGATGCAACGGATTTGATACAACGAATGATTGATCTTGGAGTGAATGTGGGCACTCATCGACACCAGGGCTATTGGCTTGATATTGGTCGGCATGAAGATTATAGCCGTGCGCAAAGGGATATCGATAATTTGAGTATTTAACATGAAGACAATTGCAATTATCCCGGCCAGGGCCGGTTCTCAGGGATTACCAGGAAAGAACTACAAGAACTTTATGGGGAAGCCATTGGTGCAGCATACATTGGAACAAGCACTTTCCGTTTTTGAAATTCAAGATATCGTTTTAAGCACGAATTGTGAGCAAGTTATTGCTGTAGCCAGAAATTGTGGATGGAACAATTTGCGCCATCGTCCTGAGGAGATTTCGCAATCCAATACAACGATGCGTGAGGTGTTGTTGTACGAAGTAAAAGCGTACCAAGAGAAATTTGGAGTAACCGTGGATCGTGTTGTGTTGCTTCAACCGACATCTCCATTGCGAAGGAAAGAGGATATTTTGGGAGCAATGCAGAAAATGGACACTTCAGATTTTGAAATGGTGATGTCTGTTTATCCTTGCAAGCAAAACCCTTACTCTGTGGTGATGGAGTACAATGAAGAAGGCTTTTTACAGAAAGTCAAGTCACATCTATTTACTACTAGGCAAACAACGCCTCCGGTGTATTGCATCAATGGTGCAGTGTATGTTATTGATGTGAGGAGTTTGCTTGAAAAAGATCTTTCACAGTTTGATCGTTTAGCAGGATTTGAAATGCCTGAAAACCGCTCTGTAGATATTGATACGGATTGGGATTGGTATATGGCTGAGAAAGCAGCGGAATATATTAAATTTGCTTAGGGACCAATTTCCCGAAGCATGAAAGCCATTCATAATTTTTTAAAGTCATTCCGCATTCTATTTCTTGCGTGTTTGAGCATATTCTTGATATCATCTTGTAGAACACCTCAAGAGGTGGTCTATTGGAACGATAGCGGAAATGAGGAATTGTCCTCAAAAGGAGATCGAAACTTACAAACTGTCGTCCAGTGGGGAGATCAATTGTATTTGTTCATCAATGCAAGCAATGTTGAGGCGGTTGAAGCATATAACTTGGCCAATTTCTCATCGTCCAAGATGGCGAGCAATGTCAAAGGAAGTCAAGTAGATCCTGTAGTAGGATATACCGTGGATAAAGATGGAACCATTGACATTTTGCGAATTGGAAAAGTATATGTTATTGGCAAATCATTGGCTGACATCAAAACAGAGGTTGAGTTAAAATTGAAGGATTATCTGATAGATCCTGTTGTGACCATTAGAATATTAAACTTTCACGTCACTGTATTGGGTGAAGTGAATATGCCTGGCACATACAACATCCCTTATTCTAGGGTAGATGTATTTCAAGCCTTGGGTTTTGCAGGTGACATGACAATTAATGGAAAGCGAAACAATGTTATGGTCGTCAGACAAACAGATCAAGGAAAGAAGATACATAGAATTGATTTGACCAAAAAGGGTTCTTTCGGCGATGAGTTTTTTTATCTGCAGTCGGGTGACATGGTGTACGTTGAGCCAAACAGAGTGCGTGTAAACAACGGAAGTGTTTTCCTACAAGTGTGGCCTACTATCGCTTCTGCAGCGACGTTGGCGATATTAATCATGATCAATTTAAAATAATGAGCAAAGATCCTTTGGAAGTTCCACATGACCAATTGCAAGGTTCCTCGGGCATAGATCTTAAAATTGGAAAAATAGTTTTGCCTTATTGGCCACTTTATTTGGGGTCATTGATTATTGGTATTTTGATTGCCTTTTTTATCATCAAAACCACGAACCCTGTATTTGAGGTCAAAGGAAAAATATTAATCAAGAACGATCAAGATGCGGTTTCTTCTGATCGTGACATGATTCAGGTTGAGATGTTCAATTCAGAAAAAGTTATTGAGAACGAATTGGAGATTTTGAAATCAAGAGGAATTATCGGCGAGGTTGTAGATCAATTAAATCTTCGTGTGAGATGGTTCAAGGACAATCGCTCCAAGGATGTTTTGATGGGAGTTGATTTTCCAATTCAGTTGATACCATTGAGCAAAGAGAACTTCAACCAAAGGGGAAAGTTCAAAGTTGAAATTGATTGGCAAAAGGAGGAGCTCAAGGTATTGAATCAAGTAGTGAACTTGAATGATACAGCTGTTGTAATGATTGCCAATTTGCCGTTCAAGGTAGAATTTCATAAACCCGTTGAGCAAGAGTTTAAGAATTACACTTATTTTCTTCAAGTTGCCGATTATGAAACTTCGATTTCTGAGTGCATGGCGAGATTGGAGTTGACGCAAAAAAACAAACAAAGTGCAATTGTGGATATGCGTTTTGTCTACCCAAATTATCTAACGGCAAAATCATTTCTTAAAACATTGGTTGATCAGTATGTCAAACAGGACGTAAAGGAGAAAAAAGTTTTGGGAAATGGTACTTTACAATTTATCGAAGACCGTTTGAACTTGTTGGCGCAGCAGTTGGATAGTGTTGAGACAGATGTTGAAGGATATAAAACGGAACATAGCATCGTTGATTTTAAAGCCCAGTCAGGTCACAATTTGACCATGTTGCAAAATCAGAAGATTGCATTGTTGGACAACGACATCCAGCTTTCAATTTTGGGGGAGGTTAAGAAATATTTGGATTCCAAAGGCAATGTAATGTTTACAAGTCCATCTGTATTGGGTTTGAATGACCCCAATTTAAATGGCCTATTGAATCAATTGCATGAGAAAGAATTGAAGTTTGCCAGAGATAAAAAAACGCTAGGCAATAAAGACATGAGCCTTCAAATGTTGCAGGAGGAATTGGAATCTTTGCGAAAGCAGATTGGAGATTTGGTGATAGGAATGGAACGCAATATTCGCGCTTCAAGAAGAACAATACAATCCGAAATTGAAATCCGGGTTCAGGAGTTGGCCAAGGTTCCAAGTCAAGAGAAAAGTTTGACGGAGATAACAAGACAGCAAGAAATCAAAAGTTCAATATTTACTTTCCTACTCCAGAAGCGTGAAGAAGTTGCTATCGCATTGGCATCAGAAGATTCCAATTTGCGCGTACTAGAGCAGCCGTATGGAAACATGAGATCAATTTCACCAAAACGCAATATGGTGTTTCTGATTTCCATTTTGTTGGCTTTGATGTTGCCATATGTTGCCATGTATTTGTACGATTGGTTGAGAGGAAGAATTGCCTCGAAATTTGAAATTGAGCGATTAACGGGCTTATCTGTTGTGTCCCAAATTTTGTATAACAATTCAAAGGGGTCTTTTTTGTTGTCTAAGATGGATCGTTCGCCAATTGCTGAATCAATTCGTTCTATCCGCACAAGGATGATGTATGTATTGAATCAGAAAAAGAGTCAGGTCATTTTTGTATGTTCAGCAATTCCCCAAGAAGGTAAAAGTTTTGTTTCGACCAATCTCGGGATTGCTTTTGGATTGATGGGCAAGAAGACACTCATATTGGGTGCTGATTTGAGAAAGCCACAATTGCACAAGACGTTTAACATCAGTAATCAAAAAGGTTTGTCCAGTTTCCTTACCGGTACTGAGAACATAGAAGATTGTATTTTGCCAGTGGGCCATGAGAATTTGTTTATCATGCCTGCTGGACCACTTCCGTATAATCCAAGTGAATTATTGAATTCTGATTTGTTGCAGGATTTATTCAAAGATTTAAAGGAAAGGTTTGATATTATTATCGTGGATACCGCGCCATTGGCTTTGGTATCCGATGCAGAAACAATGCTTAGTCATGATGATACAGTTTTGTTTGTTACACGACAGAATCACACGCCCAAGTACGTTTTCAAAGAAGCATTGGAGCGCCTCCTAAAGTTGGGTATTCGTGATATCAATGTTGTATTTAATGGCGTTCGTACCAAAGGATTTGGCTACTATTATGTTTACGGTGATTATCGTTATACAAGTTCCTATACGTATTCAGGTTATTATGGAGACGACATGGAAAGTGATTCAACAGACAAACCAGTGAAGTCTAAGAAGTAGATCATTTGTTGATCTTGGAAATGAAGGTTGAATCCCAATGATAGCGACAATAAAAAAACAGAAGTCCTCCATGATCTATGTGGCGAGCGGATTGTTCCGCACCTTCATGCAGGTCATTGTTGGATTTTTGGTACTGCGTTGGATTGACCCTGCATCACTGGGTCAATGGCAATCATTGTTGTTGGTGAGTACGTACTTGAGTATTTTGACTTTAGGGACAACGAGCGCTATCAATAGGGAGTTGCCGTTCTTGCTAGGGAAGAATGAAGAAGGCAAGGCGATGCGTTTTCTATCAACAGTTGGATTTTTTACAGAGGCATTAAGTTGGACGTTTGTCGTTTTATCCATTGGCGTTGGTTTATTTTTTTGGTTGATGGATTGGTACAAGTGGGATTTTTGTTTGCAATTGGTCTTAGCTGCTATCAATGGAGCCATTAATATCCATACCAATTTTATAGGTGCAACTTTTAGAACTTCCAACAGCTTTGAAAAGGTGGGCAAAGTTCAGTTCATCATTGCATTGGGTTATGTGCTCCTTATCCCGATGATTTATTTCGGCAATATCGGGGGCTATATTTTTTATCAAACCATTTTGTCCTTGTTGCTTTATCTAGGCTATTGGTGGTATCGGCCGTTTAAAGTGAAATACAAATGGGACTTCCAAGATTTAAAAGAGATGGTGAAAGTGGGTTTCCATTTGTACATCTGGAATTATCTAAGTACAGTGTCAAAGTCTTTCCCAAGATTGGCTTTGGTGATTTTTGCTAACCCATTTACTGTTGGTTTATATGCTCCAGCACAGAATGTGAATACCGCAATTTTAAATCTCCCTGGTTTATTGAATAGAATTCTATTTCCCAAAATGTCATTTAAATATGGTGAATCAGGAAAAGTGCATGAAGTCATTCAATCATCTTTTCGTTGGGCATGGGTGATTTTTGGAACAATGTCATTGATAGCGATTCCATTGTCATTCGCTATTCCATATGTTTTTGAGCAATTTTTCCCCAAGTATGCTCAATCTTCAGATGTAGCAATTATCGCTCTTTGGGCGGGCGTCTTGTACAGTGTAAATGCTATCTTTCAACTTACCATAACCAGTATCAAAGCTCACAAGGACTTGCATCAGTTGATCATAATGCGATTTGTTTTCCTCGCTGTTGGTATTGGTTTTTCTTATTTGATGCATTGGGATTGGCTAATCGTAGTTTCTGTTTCAGCTTTGATGGCGGAGACAATGAATATTTTTCACGGAGTTTTGATTTTAAGAAAAAAGCTGAAGTCGTGAAGAGTCTTTTTTTATTGGTGGCCAATCCAACGCAAATGATAAATGCCATAGAGGCGCGTCAGTTTTATTCAGATTCCTACTCTCATTTTCACTTGGTAGTTTTTTCAGATTCCTTGGCTTACCAGAAGCAAATTTTATCCATGGCCGATGCATCATGGAGCAAGTTGATATATCCAACTCTTGGCACAGGAAAATGGAATGCGTTGATGAGTATTTTTTCTAAGAAAAAGTTTATATCAGGTGTGTTGAAGATGGCCATTGATGGCGATGCATTGATGATTGGAAATATCCATCATTATGGGTGTTGCTCTTTGGCTCATCGCTGGAATGAAATGGGAAATATTTTTGCGATGGATGATGGGCTGGGCACTGTGAATTGGGATCTTCAATTGAACGATTCCACTTCCTGGACACCTAGGAGTGCCAAAGGATGGAGGGGCGTATTGGAACGATGGATTTTAGGTGTCCCTGTTATCAAATTAAGTAGTTTGAATTTTTTTTCGGTTTATCCTTTGTCACATTTTACAAATGCAACAGAGAATAAATTTGATTTTTTATCAGAAAGTTTTTTTGATAAGAAATACAATGAGAATACCGTTTATTTCTTGGAGCAACCGCTGGTTGAATTAGGAATTCTTCCTCAAAGTGAGTACGCAAGTGCGATTCAAAAAATCAAGTATCATTATACGAATTTGGGTTGGGAGTTTACGATGGTAAGGCATCGAGCGGCTCATTTCCAGCAATCATCGGACGGTATCGATTATGTTAGCTTTGATGGTCCGATTGAATGGGTGATGAAAGATTGGGACAAAGCACCGAGAAAGATTGCTACTTTTTATTCGTCAGGTGTTTATCATTTAAACAAAATGAGCCAAGGCAATATGATTGCAGAGTTTTGGCAAATTCAGAATGATAAGGGAAACATAGTTGTTCAACCACAATTGATGAATTGGTTAAGTACAAATGCGCTTTCAAACATGTCTGTTTTAAATGTGACCATATGAGCAGTTTGAGCGGAGCAAGAATGAAAGATTTGTTTACTTCTAACACGGAGTACAACTTTATCATTCTATTGCCCTTGCTCAATGTTATCGCAACTGTTTTAACGCCTTATTTTTCGGGGGCGATAAATCCAGGTATTTTGAGAACTTTGGTCATTGGAGGTTTCTCTATATACTTTTTCTTTAAGCGGTTTGTATGGCAAAATTTTGCATTAAAATGGGCCATGTACTTTTTGCTTTACTTGGGAATTATGGGGTTGTTTTCATCCAGTTATTCTACCACCTATAATGTTTACTTCAAGATTTACATTAGTACCTTTCTATTTGTAATTGGTTATTATTATTCTCACGTACCAGGGACCTTTCAAAGGTGGAATAAAATGATCCTTATTTCCATGATTGTATTTTTAATAGATTTCATGGTGGCCAATGCTTTTGGCCTGGGAGAGACGGGTTACAAAGGAAGTTCTGAGGACACGTTTTTTGGCGGTGGTGGTGTGAATTTGGCCAAGAATATTTCGGTTATTTTGTTGATGTCCCCCATCATCTATCAGGAATTGATTGCAGATAAAAGTGTGAATAGAAGATGGCTCTGGATATTTTACGTTGCGCTATTCTTTGGAATAATATTTTTAGGGTTGGCATTGAAAAGAGGGGCAATACTGGGATTTGCTTTGGGAGGGCTGACATTTTTAATTCTTGCGCCAAATAGAATTAGGAATTTTAAAAATGTCTTGGTTGTATTTTTTGTCATGCTTGCCCTTTCTCCATTTTATTGGAATAGAGTAATGGAAAATTTAGAGATTCGTTCGGAGTCTATTCACTTGGAGTCGGAAGAAAATTTAGAGAAACAAGGAAGGTATTTGGAGTACCAATTTGTGATGGATCAGTGGGAGAATGCAGATCTTTCCCAGCAAATATTTGGCGCAAATTTGTTCAATGAACGTGAACATTACAGCATCAACAGGATGTTCCATACAGATTACATGTCTCTTTTGAGTGGTGCAGGTTTGTTGGGTTTGCTAATTTTTGTTTTCACTTACTTTTCTATTCTTAAAGAATTGTACGGCAAAGTCCTCAACCACCCATCCGTTTTGAATAAGCGCAACTGGGCCATTGGGGCTGCGATAGTTGTCGCGGTGGTGGTCAATGGTTTCTCAGGAACAATCACTTCAATTGAGCCGCGTGGAATGGTGATGTTATATTTGGGAAGTTTAATTGGATATGCCTCACCAAAACAAAAGCAATAAATCGTTTTTCTTCATCGGAGATCTTGCGCTTAGCGGAGATATCCGAATGGAGGACCTTGACCAAATTTGCTTACCCCTCAATCAAATAATGGGTAAGGGTGATTTTCTTTTTGCCAATCTTGAGATACCGATAACCCATGAATCGTTTCAACCGGTGCACAGGGGTAACGAAGTGGTAATGGAAAGCGGTCTTGCAAAATTGGGATTGACGCATATCAATTTGGCCAATAATCACATTCTGGACGCGGGAAAGGAGGGATTGTCCGCCACAATTTCAATGCTCCAACGTCTCAACATCAAGTTTACTGGAGCAGGACTTTTACCTGAGCATTGTGAGCCAATGATTTTGGAATGGAATGGAAGAAATGTTGCCATTCTAGGCTATGTACATCCATCCACGAACATCAAGAATCTCGATACTCAGGGAGTGTATGTCAATGTATGGAATGCAGAGAAAGCGAAGCGCCAAATTGTATCTTTAAAAGCAAGTGGATTTGATGTTTGGGTGAGTCTGCATTGGGGAGTGGACTATTCTCATTTTGTTGAACCGCTTCAGAAACAAATTGCGAATGATATCGCGCTTTGGGGAGGCAGCTTGATATTGGGGCACCATGCACATGTTGTCCAGCCTATGCAAAACAAGAATGATAGTGTCTTATTTTACGGTTTGGGGGGATATGTTTTTGGTCATTTTTGGAAGAATAATCAATGGTGCTCGTTGTTCAAGAAGACAAAGCGAGGATTGATTGTAGAGGCAAGAATGAATCATCAAGAAGAACTGCATTTCTACTACTTTAGTACTAGAGAATCTTGGAACCATCGTTTGGAAATTGCGACTTGGGATTTTTCTTCTTGGTCCAATTGGTATTGGTTTTGGGGAAATTTCAAATATTCATCCTCGGGCTTTAAAAAACTGTTTAGTATCTTTGAAAACCAATGCTGTAAAATATCGCATCAAACATCAATGTTTGGAACAAGCGTTTGGAGCAGATGGTTGAGAGGAATTAAATCAGGTGAATAGCAGAAATGAAGTTGAATAAGGTGCTACCAAAGTTTAAGGGTTTGTATTTTTTTTTGAAGAGATTAAAGTACAAATGGATGGGTTGGAAATTTAATCAACCCGCCGATCGCATTATTCAAACGGCATCCACAACTTTCCTAGATCGACATCCCGATTTATTTTCTGCACTTGCAGAAATGTCCCAATCGAAACCGCAAATTTCGATATTGTCTTTTGGAAGTTCAACAGGTGAAGAGTGTCAGTCTCTTCGTACATATTTCCCGCAAGCTCATATTATAGGTGCGGAGATTAACGCGGACAGCAGAAAAAAGGCGTTGGAGAACAATCAAGATGAGCGAATTCAATTCATTGATAGTGTGCCAGAAAAGATAAACGAAAAAGGCCCTTTTGATATCGTTTTTGCCTTGTCCGTTTTGTGTAAAAATCCAGAGGCAGAATATGCTGAAGATTTATCTTCTATCTATCCTTTTGGTACCTATGAGAAAATGATCAATGAGCTAAACGGTTATTTAAAAATCGGTGGTTGGTTGGTTGTGAGAAGTGCCAACTATCGATTCAAGGATACTGACATCTATAAGAATTATCAAGTTTGTACCCCAGATGGATTACGTGTCCCCATTGAATTTCCGAAGTTCGATGCAAATGGAAAAAAGCTAAAGGGATTTCTAGAGTCTGAGGAAATTTTTCAGAAGGTAAAGTAATGTCCAGCTGGATTTTATCTCGTGCGCCAATTGAGCAATACAGACTTGGTAAGTTGTCATTGATTCATGATGCGCAGAGTATCTATTTGTACGCAGAGTCAACTTTTCAAGTATTTCAAACATCTCATGGTTTCTTTCTTTTATCGGGATACGTTTTGCCAAGATGTTCGGAGGATTTGGCCTATTCGGACACCAAAGATCTCGTTCAGAGTATGTGGGCGAAGTACGGTCTGAATTGGAAAAATCATATCAAGGGTGTGTATAATTTGGTTGCGTTTTTTGATGATCAATGGATTGTTCTAAATGACACCTTGGGTTTGTCTAAAATTTATTGGACGTCTGATGGGCGTAATGTTTCTAATTCATTCGACCTCCTTGCCGGCTTGGTTGAAGATTTGACTTGGAACCAATCGGCTTTGTTATCTCGGCAGTATTTTCATCGAGATATTGGTGAGATTACGATCGTCAAGAATATTAAAAAATCTCGCTCGGGAATTCAATTTTTGTATCGTGGAGATCAATTCCAGCATGACTATTATTTCGATTACTTCCAATTAAAAAATCATCCAATTGAGAGCAGTTGGAGCCCAACAGACTTTGTGGTTATTTGGGAAAAGGTTTTCCAAAGTATGGATAAGGTTCAGGCCAATGCGAACCATGTGATCACATTGACAGGGGGGAAGGATGCAAGAACTGGACTTGCGCTGTTGAAGTACTTTGGAAAGAAGGTAATTGGATTGACTTATGGAGTGCCCAATTCTAAGGACGCAGTTTTTGCTTCAAGATTGGCAAAGAAGGCCAACCTGGTTCATGTGATTCCACCTTTATTGAAATCAAAGGAGCAATGGTACGATCAGGTTTTGCATTGTATTGATGTTGATTCTTCTTTTATAAGCCCGCATCGTGCATTGCGAGGGCATGCATTTCATGAGGTATTTTCCGGTAGCCAGTTCCCGTGGTATTGGGGTGGATATATGGGCGGTGAGTGGCTGATGGGTTTGTATCCGGATGGATTGGTTTTCCCCAAGTGGTTGACGGAATTTAAAGTAAAACAGTCGATAGCGGATATTGTATTTTGTGATGACAATGATTTTGGTGACATCGATGACTTGGTTGCTGAGGTACAGCGCATCCAAAAAAAGGTGGACCAAGTGAGTGATAGCAAATCTTTACAGTTTATTTGGATGTTTGAAATTGGTGTTTTACACCACGCTCAAGATATTGAGTTAGCCGCCGTTGAGGGGGCTTATCCCTATCCATTCATGATGGATGTCGACTTTATTCAAAAATTATTTCGCTCGAAATATTCATTTTTCTTCCAAGATCATTCCACCAGAAATTTATTGAAACGTTGGAAATTATATGAATGGAATATCCGGATTCAACAAAGCTTAATGCCGCAATGGGGTAATGTCCCTTTCGGAAAAAAAGGAGAATATACACCCAATGTTTTTTTAAAGGGTAGTTTGTTTTGGTCGATTTATAAAGCTGTTCATTATCTTTTTGAAAAGAAGTCTTATCCATCATCTTTTTCATATCCTGAAGAATGGCGAGCGATGTACCTAGAATTTTTTCAATTGGCTGAGGAATCTGGAGTGCCATTCTATTCCAAATCTGACATTTCACATTTAAAAGACCAATTGATGACAGGTCCTTTGCCGAGGTTGGAGAAATCATGGATGTCATTTTCGCGATTGGTCTTGGTATATTTGCAATACATCAAAATTTGTAGACTAAGAAATGGTTCCCAAAATCATCCTCCTCAAAAGTGAATCTGACCGCAATTATCAATTGTGGTTGTCCGCTATAGAGGTTGTTTTCCCTGGGGTAGATGTAGTTATTAAAGGTGCTTTTTCAGATAAGGATTGGAATGAGTTAATGAATGTGGATGGAGGAATTATTTTCGCCACTGCATCCGGAAGGTCCCAATGGTTAAAACGTATTTATGATGAGAAGATTTGGGCATTGTCCCAAAACAAAAATTGGATGATTTATCCTCCCGTTCAAGAGTTGTTTTTGTACGAGAACAAAAAACTTTTGAGAGATTGGTTGATGGTTCATCGAATTCCTCATCCCAAAACAAAGGTGTTTTTTGATATCAAAGAGGCATTAGAAGATTTGGCTGAATTAAAATTTCCCTGTGTTGTAAAAACCAATATTGGTGCTTCAGGTAGCGGGGTGAGAATTCTGAACAATGAAGCACAATATGTCGCTTATTGTAACGAAGCTTTCGGTGCTGGGGTTCAATACAAATCTGGACCGAAATGGTTGAAAGGAAATTTGGTAAAGAAGATTAAGAAGGTGCTCCAAAATCCCAAGTTTATTCAGCAACGTTTGAATGAGTATAAAATTTCAAAGGCTGAAATACAGAGAGATTTGGTTTTTGTTCAGGAGTTTGTTCCGCATGATTTTGAGTGGCGTTGTATCCGAATGGGTGATTCTTATTTTGGCCACAAGAAATTGGCCGTAAACAATATGTCGAGTGGTACTTTGCTGAAGGGCTACGGAGAAGTGCCGACATCTCTCTTGGATTTTTTAGAGGAGATGACCAATAGAACCGGATTGATTTCCGCGTGTATTGATGTTTTTGAAACCAAGGAAGGATATCTGGTCAATGAGATCCAAACTTTTTTTGGGCAATCAGACCCACATCAGATGTTGGTAGATAGTATTCCAGGTCGGTACATCAAGTCCAATGAAGAATGGATTTTTGAGGCAGGTGAATTCAATCGATTTGAAAGCTTTGAATTGCGTGCCCAACATGCACAATCATTATGGAATCTGAGAAGTTAAAGGTTTTGTGGGTAGCTCGTGGTAACGGGAGTGGAGCCTTTAAAGCTGTTGTGAAAAATCAATTTGATTCGTTGGGTGAATTAAAAGGAATTGCGTTTTTTTCTTTGGTTTTGGAGGGCAACGGCATTGCACTTTATTTAAAAAACTTTTTTAGAATAAGGACAACAGTAAAAAGGAACAAAATAGATATCATTCATGCGCACTATTCCTTCACTGCTTTCATTTGCGCTTTAACCTTTTCCGCACCTGTGGTTGTTTCTTTAATGGGCAGCGATGTTATTGCAAATAAATGGAGAAGAAGAATCATTGTTCTTTTTTCCCGATTGCTTTGGAAGAGAGTGATCGTAAAGACAGAGCAGATGAAAACCATGATAGGTCTTGAAGGGGCTGAGGTGCTGCCCAATGGAGTAGACATGACGTTTTATGCTCCTTTGGATAGCATTAGTGCCAAAGAGAAATTGGGCTGGTCACCACAAAAATTTCACATTGTTTTTCCATCGGATAGTTCACGAAAAGAAAAGAATTTTCAAATGCTTGCTCATTCTGTTTCTATTCTAGATGAGCCTTTATTGGAGGTGCATGAAATGAAAGCCTTGGATAAAAGCCAAGTCAGAGAATATTATGCAGCTGCGGACGTGGTTGTAATGACGAGCTTAAGAGAAGGCTCCCCCAATGCAATCAAAGAGGCCTTGAGTATGGACAAATGTGTTATTTCAACGAACGTTGGCGATGTAAAGGATTTGATTCATGGAGTGGAAGGCGCGTGGATGGTGTCATTCGATTCCGCCGAATTGGCTGCGCGTATTTCGAGTGTTATGACGCTAAAAGATCCTAAGTCCAATGGTCGAAAAGCCATGGAAAGATTGTCCTCCCCAAGGGTAGCGAGCAGATTGGAGACCATCTATTTGTCTTGCTTAGCTTAAGAAAAAAACACCTGAAGTCTTCTGTAACCATTTTCTTTGAAATGCGTATCTTTGGTATATAGAAACTTTATACTGAGGCTTATGAAACATTTGAGATTTTTACTTGCTATTTTGGCCACAACCATCGGTTCAATCCTGTTGGCTCAGTCTACTCAGATTCAGGCTTCCCAATGTGGGTCTACGATTGCTTCAGTATCTACATACATCTATGCAGATGCAGTGGGTAGTGCTACCCAATATAAATTTCAATTGGTGAATGGAGCAACGACGTTAGAATTTATCTCTGCTTCACGCGCATTTCGATTTCAAAATCTTCCTGGGTTTGACTATGGTGTAACCTATCAAGTTTCAGTCGCTGTGGATACCGGTGCAGGTTTTGGCGCTTTTGGTGCAAGTTGCAATGTGACATCTCCATTGCCTGTTGCAAACACGCTTTTGGCGAGTTATTGCGGCACTACATTGGCATCTATGGGTACCAATTTGTATGCTTCCAGTGTTTATGGAGCAACTCAATACAGATTTACAGTTTCTGATGGAGTTAATCCTGCAGTAGAGTTGGTTAAGTCCGTTCGTTATTTTAATATGTTAGAAGTTGCGGGTTATCAGTTTGGAACGAATTATTCGGTTACCGTGTCATACAAATTAACAGATGCCGTTGGTTTTCATCCCGATGGTCCAGTTTGTTCTTTTACCACGACATCTTTGCCCTCCACTACGCTTTCGTCGTCGTATTGTAATACAACCTTACCAAGTTTAACTTCCAATATTTTTGCTAATTCAGTAACAGGAGCTTCTCAGTACCGTTTCAAGATTGTAAATGGTGCCAGTGAATTTATATTGACCGAGTCTGCAAATTATTTCAATTTATCGGAGTTGGGAGCGGGCAATTATAACTTTGGCACCACATATACCATTTCTGTAGCTGCAGGAACCAATGGTAATTTCAGTGATTATGGCGCTACTTGTACTGTGACAACACCATCTGCCGTTACAACCAAGTTGCTTGCTTCAAGTTGCGGTGTTACTTTGTCATCAATTTCTTCATATTTGTATGCAACCACGGTATCAGGAGCCACTCAGTATCGATTTTTAGTTTATCGTGCTGGTCAAGATACCCTGCCTGTTTTAACCAAAACCGGTCGTTTTTTCCGTTTTACGGAATTTGTATCGGGTTCTTATTTTTACGGAACTACTTACACGGTTAAGGTGGCTGTTAACGTGGGTTCTGGTTTTGGAAATTATGGCGATGCATGTACAGTTACATTGCCCAATTTAAGTTCAGTGGGTACAACAACGGTGACTCCTGCTTTTGCCAATACAACAATCGAGAATTTGCAGTTTGATTCATTGAGTGTTGTTGCTGGCGTTGGAGTTGAAGCCTATCAAATTCGAATTGTTAATGGTGCTTATTCAGCAACTATCACCAAGACAGGAACCAAATTTGCGTTCATGGAATTTGCGGGTTACGCTTACAATACAACCTATGCAATCTCTGTTCGAATGAAGAAGAGTGGCAATTGGGGCAGCTATGGGACTGTCACCAACGTTTCTACTAATCCCTACCCCGAAACATATATTCAAACTGAACAATGCAATTCAACAGTGGCTTCTTTTGGAACGAGGGTCTATGCAAGAGGTATAGGAAATGTTGAAGAGTACAAGTTTCGATTTAATAATGGAGGAGCTCCAATAGAATATGCTGTTGCAGGTAGAAGTTTTAGATTTTCCGATGTGCCAGGTCTTGTGGCTGGCCAAACCTACTCAGTGGATGTTGCTGTAAAGTGGGCTGGTAGTTATTATCAGTATAGTGACCCCTGTAATATTACGTTTCCAAGTGGAAGTACTGTAGTTCAAACTTCTCAGTGTGGTGCAACTTTGAGTACTTTGACAACTCCGATTTATGCCAATACTGTCTCCGGTGCGACCAACTACAAGTTCAGTGTTACCAAGTCCTCAGGTGGCAGCGGTACAGCGGTCAGTGAAGAGTTGATCTTACCAAGAAGGTACTTCAACCTTTCTGAATTGAGCGCAGGTGCAGCTCAATTCAATGCCACTTATTCAATTCAAGTTGCAACAGAAATCAATGGGGTTTATTCAGGTTTTGGCGCAGCGTGTAATGTAAGCACACCATCTGCGACCACTCAGGTTCAAGCTTCGCAATGTGGTGCAACATTGGGGGCTGTCGGTACAAACATATATGCCAATTCAATCAATGGGGTCACCAATTACAGATTTCACGTTGTTAAAGTGAGCGGTGGCACAGCTGTAGCTGTTGATCAGGTCTACGATATCAATCGTCGATATTTCAATTTGACCAATTTAGGAGCTGGTAATTTTCAAGCTGGCGCCACTTACTCAATTGAGGTGTCTTGCTTTGCCAACGGTTCCTATCAACCTTATGGGCCTTCATGTAATGTGACTACACCATAGTCCGAACAGTTTTTTGGAATTGTGCAGAAGAAAGAATTATCTAAAAATCTTCCCTCCTTTGTTTTTCAGCGATGTGATGTTGAAGCGGCTGACGTAGCGATTATTGAGACCAGTAGCTTGATTGCCTTGGAATTTATGAAGGGCAATCCCTCATGTATCGTTAACCTTCAGCCTTTCAATAAACATCGCTATATCAATCAAGTGCTGCATGTTATTAATGATAAGTTGGAGGTAGGAGGTAGATTGATTTGTTGTGTAGAAACATTGGGAACGAGAAATCTGAGATTGAAGGATAAGTACAATTGGTTGTTTTTTAGCGCAATTTTTATTTTTGAGTTTTTCTTCCACCGAGTTCTTTCTAAATTATGGGGAACGAAAAAATTGTATTTCTACCTAACAAAGGGACAGTCCAGAATTATTTCAAAAGCAGAGGCAATGGGCAGGTTGGTCTCTAGTGGTTTTGATATTGTCTCCTCTGATCGATTCGGTCGTTACTTATACATAGAAGCCGTTAAAGTTGGAGAGCCTAATGTCGATGTTAAAGCGAGTTATGGTCCCATTTATAAAATGCCGCGTTTGGGACAGCATGGTAAAACTATTGGGGTATACAAGTTTAGAACGATGTATCCTTATTCAGAATTTCTTCATGATTATATTTTGAAGATGAATGGGTATGCTGAATCAGGAAAACCCAAAGAGGATTTTCGTCTGACGCCATGGGGCAAATGGATGAGGAAGTATTGGGTCGACGAGTTGCCTCAACTAATCAATGTCCTGAAAGGTGAGATGCGTATTTTAGGGGTGAGACCTGTGAGCGCGCGATACAATCAAGATATCCCTGAAGAATTGCGTCAGCTTCGATTTAAACATAAGCCAGGATGCATTCCGCCCTATGTAGCATTGAATAGAAAAGGATCCAAGGATGATGTCATTGCGGCTGAAATGGAATATTTGAAAATGAAAGAAAAACATCCGTACTGGACGGATGTTAAGTTGTTCTTTCAAGCAATATTTAATATAGTAATTAGAAGGAAGAGAAGTGCCTAGTTCTTGGTCGTGAACTTCATCAAATCTTCACCAATATCTTTTCTGAAATACTTTCCCGCATATTTGATATGGTTAGCATTTTTCATGCTTTGAAATATCGCATCATCCATTCGGTGTGCCAATGAAGTAACGGCCATTACTCGACCTCCATTGGTCAAGAGCTTTTGCTCTTTTCCACTCAATTTGGTTCCGGCGTGAAACAATAAACTGTCTTGAATATCTTCATACGCTTTGATCTCTTTGCCTTTTTCGTAATCTCCAGGATAGCCTTCAGCAACGAGCATGACACAAGCCGCAGTACGATCGTCTATGTGCATATCGCACTCTCCCAAAGTTTCTGTTGCAACACCTTCAAACAAATTCAATAAATCTGATTTCAATCTTGGCAAAATAGCTTCAGTCTCAGGATCTCCCAATCTGCAATTGTATTCAATGACATAAGGCTCATTCCCTACTTTCATGATGCCAAAGAAAATAAATCCTTTGTATTTTAAACCATCCGCAATCAATCCCTTCATGGTCGGGATGATAATTTGGGTTTCGATTTTATCCTTGAATTCAGGTGTGCAAAAGGGTACGGGAGAAATTGCACCCATACCGCCGGTATTCAATCCTGTATCACCTTCTCCAATGCGTTTGTAGTCCTTGGCCTCTGGTAATACTTTGTATGATATTCCATCTGTAATGATGAAAGCGGAACACTCAATTCCTTTAAGAAACTCTTCAATGACCACTGTTGTTCCTGCATCTCCAAAAGCTTTTCCGCTCAACATGTCTTTTACTTCGTCCTTGGCTTTTTTATGATCATCCAAGATTAAAACCCCCTTGCCGCTGGCCAATCCATCAGCCTTTAGTACAATTGGTTTTTTTAATGTATCGATAAAGGCCTGCGCTTCTTTTATTTGTTCAGAACCGAATGAGGCATACTTGGCAGTAGGAATACCATGCTTTATCATGAATTCCTTAGCAAATTTTTTGCTTCCTTCTAGCTGTGAACAAGTTTTGTTTGGACCAATGATGGCTACTTTTTGCAAATGTTTATCGCTTTCGAAGAAATCAACGATACCCTCGACTAACGGAATTTCAGGGCCTACAACGACCATGTCGATTTCCTTTTCCAAAACAAATTTCTTGATGGTTTTGAAATCAGAAGGGTCCATATTGACATTCTCACCAAATCTTGGAGTGCCGCCATTTCCGGGTGCAATAAACAAATTTCTTAAAAGGGAACTTTGAGAAATTTTCCAACAAATGGCGTTCTCTCTTCCACCAGATCCTAATACCAAAACATTCATAGCTTCTTGCTTTAGTTACAAAGTAAAACACTCATCGGTAAATCTAAAAACTGAATTACCAACAATTTGGACATTCTGATTAATGTGCAACCAACCAATTCTCACCAATGCCAGATTCTGCAATCAATGGAACGTTCATTTTGAATGCGTTTTGCATGCAGTCTTGAACGATCTGTTGCACTTTTTCTTGTTCGCTTTTCAGCACGTCAAAAACCAATTCGTCATGTACTTGAAGTATCATTTTGGATTGAATATGATTTTCTTCGAAAGCCTTGAAAATTCTAATCATCGCAAGTTTGATAATATCAGCCGCGGACCCTTGTATAGGGGCATTGATGGCGTTTCGTTCTGCAAATCCACGAACGATAGCGTTTCTACTATTGATGTCAGGCAAATGTCTTTTGCGATGCAAAATGGTTTCGACAAAACCTTTTTCTTTTGCACTTTCAATCTGATCGGCTTGGAAATTTTTGAGTGTTGAAAATTGTTTGAAATAGGAATCGATAATCTCTTTGGCTTCCGTTCTACTGATGCCTAAATTTTGCGCCAAACCAAAAGCACCTTGTCCATAAATAATTCCAAAATTCACGGCTTTTGCTTTGCTTCGCATTTCTTTGGTCACCTCTTCAATGGGAACATTAAAAACTTTGGCGGCCGTAGCTTGGTGAATATCTTTACCAGAGTTGAACGCATCACACATGTTTTTGTCTTCACTCAAACTGGCAATTACGCGCAATTCAATTTGCGAATAGTCAGCAGAGAGTATGGTGTAATCTTCATTGCGAGGAACAAACGCTTTTCTTATTTCTCTTCCTCTAGGTGTGCGAATCGGAATGTTTTGAATATTGGGATTGTTTGAGCTCAATCTTCCTGTCGCAGCTACTGTCTGCATAAAAGATGTATGTAATCTTCCTGTATTTGCGTGAACCAAAGCAGGTATAGCATCAACATAAGTAGATTTTAATTTTCTCAATTCTCGATAATCCAAAATCAGGTTGACGATGGGGTGGGAGTGTGCATATTTGGAAAGCACATCCTCTGAAGTGCTGTATTGACCCGTTTTTGTTTTTTTGATCTCGTCTGTTATTTTCAATTTCTCAAATAGAATTGGTCCCAATTGTTTGGGCGAATCCAAATTGAATGTTTCGCCAGCGATTTCAAAAATTTGCTTTTCAAGAACAGCAATGTCTTGCGCCAGCGTATCACTGTATTCTTGCAGGAATGGTACTGCGATATTAACGCCTTCCCATTCCATATCAGCCAAAATTGAGATCAGAGGAATCTCTACATCATCAAAGAGTTCTTGCAGGCCTTGCGCTTTCAATTCAGGAGCTGTTTTTTCAAAAATTTGGTAGGTGATATCGGCATCTTCACATGCGTAATCCTTGATTTCCTCTGCTGTCAAGTCGGACATGCTCCCTTGTGACTTGCCTTTTTTGCCAATCAATTCGGTGATGCTGATGGGTTGATAATGCAATAAATTTTGCGCCACTTCATCCATTCCATGTTTACTATCTGGATGAAGCAAATAGTGGGCGATCATCGTATCGTACAATTTGTTCTTTATGTCAAATCCGTACTGGCGCATAACTTTCCAATCAAATTTGATGTTGTGTCCAACGAGCGTTTGATTTTTGTTTTTAAAGACTTCATCAAAGCTGTGAAGCCATTGTTTAGCAGCTTCGCGATCATTGGGCAAGTGAACGTAATACGCTTCACCTGATTTTACAGAAAACGAAATACCCACAAGATTACAAGCGTACACATCCAAGTCAGAAGTTTCTGTATCAAAACAAAAACTTGGAACGGAAACAAGAAGATGTGCCAAATTTTGACAACCTTCTATTGAGTCAATGAGATGATATTGATGTTCAACATCCAGAATCGTTTTGTATGGAGTGACAACGGTATTTTCAGTACCCTCGACAGCAAACAATTCTCCTTGCACGGGTTCTGCAGGCTCTTCTCCTAAAATTCGTTTGCTTAATGTTTTAAATTCTAACTCATCAAAAATGGCTTTTAATTTATCCTTGTCCCAATCTTTTAAAGCCAATTCATTTTCATCAAATGGTACAGGAGCATCCAATAAAATGGTGGCGAGTTTTTTAGACATGATCGCCTGATCTTTGAAATTCTCTACATTCTCTTTTAACTTCCCTTTCAATTGGTGAGAATTTTCTAAAAGCCCTTCCAACGAACCAAATTCTTTGCAGAGTTTTTGAGCGGTTTTTTCTCCTACTCCTGGGATCCCGGGGATATTGTCAACGGCATCTCCCATCATTCCCAAAATATCAATAACCTGATCAATTCTGTCGATATTGAATTTTTGAAGTACCTCAGGTATACCTAGAATTTCTGCAGGTCCTCCTTGGTAACCTGGTTTGTAGACAAATATATTTTCAGATACCAATTGACCATAGTCTTTGTCGCTTGTCATCATGTAGGTGATGAAACCTTCTTTCTCAGCAACCTTAGCAAGTGTTCCCACAACATCATCGGCTTCATATCCTTCCTTCATCAAAATAGGAATGCCAAATCCACGAATAATGTCCATGATATACGGCACACTGAGTTTGATATCTTCCGGCGTTTCTTCTCGATTGGCTTTGTACGCCTCATAATCGATTTCGCGGAGCGTCTGCGCGGGGGCATCAAATACAACAGCCAAATGACTGGGTTTTTCATTTTTCATGATGTCCAACAAAACGTTGGTCATACCAAACATGGCGGAGGTATTCAATCCTTTTGAATTGATTCGAGGATTTCGAATAAAAGCGTAATAGGCTCGGAATATCAATGCGTAAGCATCCAAGAGGAAAAGCTTACGTGGATGGGGTTTAGAAATCATAGAACAAAGATAAGCCCTCGTTTCCGAAGGCTTATTTGTTTCAATCAATAAGTTGTGAGTATTATGAATTCAATTTCAACACTGCTAGAAACGCTTCTTGCGGAACTTCAACAGAGCCTACTTGACGCATTCTCTTTTTACCCTCTTTCTGCTTTTCTAAAAGCTTTCTCTTACGAGAAATATCACCACCATAACATTTCGCAGTTACGTCTTTTCTCAAAGCTTTGATGGTTTCACGGGCAATGATCTTAGCTCCAATTGCTGCTTGCAAGGCTATTTCAAATTGTTGTCTTGGGATTAACTCGCGCAATTTGACACAAATCTTTTTACCCAAATCAAATGCGTGATCGCGGTGTATCAATGCACTCAACGCATCCACTTGATCGCCATTCAATAAAATATCCATCTTCACCAAATCCGATTGCTGCATACCAATTGGGAAATAGTCAAATGAGGCATAACCTTTTGAAATGGTTTTTAAGCGATCATAAAAGTCAAATACAATTTCAGCCAAAGGCATTTCAAAAGTCAGTTCGATACGATCCGATGTCAAGTAAACTTGATTGGTCAACATCCCACGCTTCTCAATGCAAAGTGTCATAATCGCACCGATGTATTCGGATTTGGTAATGACCTGCGCCTTGATGTATGGCTCTTCTACGTACTCCAATTTATTGGGATCTGGAAGTTCAGATGGGTTGTGAATTTCATGATTCGTACCATCCTTCATGTAAGCAATGTAGCTAACGTTGGGAACTGTTGTAATAACAGTCATATTGAACTCACGTTCTAGACGCTCTTGGATGATTTCCATGTGCAACATGCCCAAGAATCCGCAGCGGAAACCAAATCCCAATGCGGCTGAACTTTCAGGTTCAAAAACCAAAGAGGCATCATTCAATTGAAGTTTCTCCATGCTTGCACGAAGTTCTTCGTATTCATCCGTATCTACTGGATAAACGCCAGCAAATACCATGGGTTTTACATCTTCAAATCCTTTTACCGCATCTGTGCAAGGGTTGGCCATCGTTGTAATGGTATCACCAACTTTTACTTCAGATGCTGTTTTGATTCCAGAAATAATGTAGCCAACATCTCCAGCCTTTACTTCAGTTCGTGGCATCAAATCCAATCCCAAAACACCAATCTCATCAGCGTAATATTCTCTGCCGTTGCTCATGAATTTCACTTTATCTCCTTTTTTAAGTGTTCCATTCAAAACACGGTAATAGGCGATAATACCTCGGAATGAATTGAAGACCGAATCAAAAATCATGGCTTGCAATGGAGCGGCTACATCTCCCTTTGGAGCTGGGATTCGTTCACAAATGGCTTCTAATATCGCATCAACACCTTGTCCAGTTTTACCACTGGCAATTAAAATCTCATCGCGTTCACATCCCAAAAGCTCAACAACTTGGTCTTTTACCAATTCGGGTTCTGCATTGGGCAAATCTATTTTGTTTAACACTGGAATGATGGTCAAGTCATGTTCCATCGCCAAATACAAATTGGAGATGGTTTGCGCTTGAATTCCTTGTGTACAATCGACGATCAAAAGTGCACCTTCACATGAGGCAATTGAACGTGATACTTCATAACTAAAGTCAACGTGTCCCGGAGTGTCAATCAAATTGAGTACAAATTTTTTTCCTTTGTGCTCATGCAACATTTGAATAGCATGGGCTTTGATGGTAATCCCTTTCTCACGTTCCAAATCCATGTCATCCAAGGTCTGGGCCACCAACTTTCTGTCATCAATGGTTTTGGTAACTTGTAACAGTCGATCTGCCAAGGTACTTTTTCCGTGGTCAATGTGCGCAATGATGCAAAAATTTCTAATGTGGTCCATATTTGATTTACTCAGGTTCGCGAATTTACAACCCTTTTAACCAAAAAAAATGGTCTGTCAAGGGCATATTTCAGATATTTTTGTTGACCTGCAAAAAAACGGAAATGAGAAAAGGAACTTGGATGGCCATTTTGGTCATTTTTTCAGCTTTGTTCACTAGAGCACAGATTATTGCTCCATGTGGTCAACCCCATGCAACGGATGCATACTTTGAAGCTCATCCAGAAGATCGCGTCATCAGAGACGATGCCGAGCGATATTTGAATGAAAGAACAAAGGAAGTCGCCGGGCAACGTGGAGGTGGCATGACCATTTACACCATTCCTGTTGTGTTTCATGTGATTCACAATTACGGAACGGAAAATATTTCCGATGAACAAATTTTAGATGGTTTAGCGGTTTTGAACCGTGATTTCCGACGTCAAAATAGTGATACCGCAGTGGTGGTAGATGCTTTTGACCAGCTGGTAGCAGATGTCGGTATTGAATTCAGATTGGCAACCAAGGATCCCAATGGAAATTGTACCTCTGGAATAACTCGAACAGTTAGCGATCTTACATCTGTTGGTGATCAAAGTGTAAAGGACCTGATCATGTGGCCAAGAAACAATTATCTCAATATTTGGATTGTGCAATATGCTGACGGAGCTGCTGGATATTCATACCTACCACCAACCGTTGCGGGCAATTGGGGAGCTACAACGGATGGTATAGTTGTGCGATCAGATTATGTGGGATCTACGGGAACTAGCAATGTACAGCGTTCAAGAACTTTGACACATGAGGCAGGCCATTGGTTGAATTTAAAACATACTTGGGGAGATGGAAATGAACCTGCTGTGGCTTCAAATTGTGATATGGATGATGATGTAGAGGATACTCCGTTAACCATGGGATGGACGACGTGTAATTTGACAGGCTCATCATGTGGTAGTCCTGTTGATAACGTTCAGAATTATATGGAGTACAGCTATTGTTCAAGAATGTTTACATGGGGGCAAGCGGATCGCATGAGGGCAGCGCTTACTTCGTCAGTTGCACAGCGCAATCAATTGATAACAGCCTCCAATTTGGCGATTACAGGTGTAACAAATCCTGCGCTTTGCCTTGCAGACTTTGAAGTGGACCGAACCATTATTTGTGTTGGTGATTCAATTGTTTTTAATGACAACAGCTACAATTACCCCACTTCATGGACCTGGAATTTTGGTGATGGAGAAACTTTGTCGGGTGCAGATGCATTGGTGAATCAAAACCCCGTCCATTACTACAACACGCCTGGAACTTACACGGTTACATTGACAGTTTCTAACTCTACTGGAACCTTGACCAAGGTCAAAAACAATTTGGTTCGTGTATTCGAAACCCCAGGGCAAATGCAAGTTTTATCTGAGGGATTTGAATCATGGCCTAACGCGGAGATGTGGGCGATATACAATCAATACGGTGACCCAGGATTTACAGTAACAAACGTAGCTTCTGCTTCAGGCGATCAGTGTTTACGTTTGCTAAATGGTAATACGGACATTGTAGATGGACGAGATGAATTGGTATCTGTTCCTTTTGATTTTGCAGGTCAAGATTCTATCATCATTTCATACAAATGGGCTTTTGCTCAAAAGACAACCAATACCAATGATCGATTCAGAATTTCAGGGTCCTCTGATTGTGGAAACAATTGGGGACTTTTAAAGATTCATCAAGGTGTTTCTAATCTTCCTTCTGCTCCAGACAATGATGGCAACTTTATTCCAACTTCAGATCAGTGGTTAGAGAATACTGTTGTATTGACGAATCTTTCCTACATGACAGAGCAATTTCAAGTCAAGTTTGAATTTGTAGGAAAGGGTGGAAATCATTTTTATTTGGATGACATCAATATCTTCACACCAGGGGGAACATCTGTTGGCTCTATAACCCCTGACGTTAAGGTATTTTTATTTCCCAATCCCACTGAGGATGCTATGCAAATGCAAATTGACACATGGCAGCAAGGTCAATATGAATTAGAAATGTGGGATGCAACCGGTAGAAAGGTTTGGACGATGAATACCACGCTTGCAGCTGGTGAAAATCGTTTGACGATTCCTCAACAACCTAGTGGCCTGTACATGATATCAATTAAGAGCGAAAAAGAAACAATTGTAAAACGCGCAATATTTAAATAATGAAAGCAAAGAAAAATCCAGGCACTTCGATGGAAGTAGTTCTTTGGAACAAAACCAACTCGTCAGCACTCAAGGGTATGACAAAAGAGTTGGCAGCGCATATTCAATCCATTGCTAAGGAAGGCGGTGATCGAGTAGTGGAACAAAGTGCAGGCAATACCCAATATATTTTTATTGTGGATGGAGCTGATTTATCTCCGCGTACAATTGAGAAATGGAGAGGAGCAGGAAATGACGTGCAACAAGCCGCCAATGCTCAAAAGGTAGAAAGTGTTTGGGTGAAAAGTGAGGGTGTAGATGAAGCCATTACGTATGCTTTTGCAGAGGGAATGGCCTTGGGCAATTACAAGTTCACCAAATACCTGAAAGATGGAAAGAGCAAGCAGCCCCCGTTGCAGCAATTGTATATTCAGGATACGCATTTGTCAGAAAAGAAGCAACGTGAATTGTTTACTTTGGTCAATGCAACGCATTTGTCTCGCACATTGGTTAATGAGCCTGTGTCTTACTTGACCGCAGAAAAGTTTTCTGAGGAAATGGTTAAGGCAGGAAAGGAAGCTGGTTTTACGGTGAAAGTGCTACACAAAAAACAAATTGAGGCTTTGAAAATGGGTGGCCTTTTAGGCGTAAACAAAGGTTCCATTGATCCACCAACTTTTACCATCATGGAATACAAGCCTGCAAAAGCAAAGAATAAGAAGCCTTTGGTTTTGGTAGGGAAAGGTGTCGTTTTTGATACTGGTGGTTTGTCTTTAAAGCCAACTCCAGGTTCTATGGATGAAATGAAATGTGATATGGGAGGAGCAGCAGCAGTTGTGGGCGCTATGTATGCCATTGCTGCAAACAAATTACCTGTTCATGTAATTGGCTTGGTTCCCGCAACCGATAATCGTCCTGGTATGAATGCTATTGTACCTCAGGATGTGTTAACCATTTCTGATGGAACGACCATTGAGGTGATGAATACCGATGCCGAGGGACGATTGATTCTTGCTGATGCTTTGGTGTATGCACAAAAATACAGCCCGGATTTGGTGATTGATTTGGCTACATTGACGGGAGCGGCTGTTCGCGCAGTGGGAACATACGCGTCTGCAGTCATGGGAACGGCTGCAACTGAGGACATGCAGACTTTGCAGAAAGCCGGAGAGAAAGTTTGGGAGAGAACAATGGAATTCCCATTGTGGTCAGAATATGGTGATGAGCTGAAGAGTGATGTTGCTGACATGAAAAATTTGGGATTGGGAAATGCCGGTCACTTGTCTGCAGGAAAATTCTTAGAACATTTTACCAAGTACCCTTGGATTCACATTGATATCGCGGGAACAGCTTGGAACGGTGGAGCTCAATCCTACCGCACCAAAGGTGGAACTGGCGTCGGAGTTAGAATGTTGTATCAGTTTGTTGTTGACAAATATTGCAAAGCGTAAGGAATATGGAGAATCGAATCAAGGTAGGAATTAGCTGTGGTGACCCCAATGGAGTGGGTATGGAAGTGGTGTTAAAGACATTTTCCGATCCTCGGATGTTCGAAACCATTACACCTGTTTTGTATGCCCATCCAGAATGGGTGAAACAAACAAAAAAGTCTTTGCGATTGGAAGAGTTGATGTATTTCTCAATCAATTCAGCCAAGGAAGCACAAGCCAAAAAATTAAACCTGGTCAACGTTGACAAGGAAACAGCGTTTTCTTTGGAATGGGGAAAGGCTGATTCCGCAGCCGGAGAGTGGGCATTCAAATCCTTGGACATGGCCGCGCGTGATTTGGCTACCAACGCGATTGATGTTTTGGTAACGGCTCCAATCAACAAAGAAGTAATTCAAAGTAAACAATCGTCCTTTATCGGACACACAGAGTATTTGGCAAAAATGGCGGGTACAGAGGATGTATTGATGTTCTTGGTGGCCGATCAACTTCGTGTTGGTGTCGTCACTGGTCACGTTCCTATCAAAGATGTTGCAGGATTGATAACCAAAGAGAAGATTGTAAAAAAAGTCAACATGATGCGTGAATCTTTGATTCGCGATTTTGGAATTCCAAGTCCTCGCATTGCTGTTCTGGGATTGAATCCACATGCAGGTGACAACGGCTTATTGGGCAGTGAGGAGAAGGAAATTATTCTTCCGGCAGTTCGTGAATTACAAGAAAAGGGTTGGGGCGTTTTAGGTCCTTATGGTGCAGATGGTTTCTTTGGTTCTTCGGCTTATCAAGCTTTTGATGCTGTTTTGGCGATGTACCACGACCAAGGATTGGCGCCTTTTAAGACCATGGCTTTCCAATCGGGTGTGAACTTTACTGCTGGATTGCCCATCGTAAGAACTTCTCCAGATCACGGCGTAGGTTATGATATTGCTGGAAAAAATGAAGCGGATGAATCTTCTTTTCGCGCTGCTATTTTTTCAGCGTATGATATTTTTCATGCCAGAAAGGATTTTAAGGAGTACGGAACGAATCCATTGCAACGCCAAAATATCAAAGAGTCCAGAGACGATAAACGCGAGTAATTGAAAATCAAAGTTCTCAATATCGGTAAGACAAAGGCGCCGTATTTGATTGCAGGGGAGGAGGAGTATAAAAAGCGCTTGACGCACTATATCTCTTGCGAATGGGTTGTTCTGCCTGATGTTTCAGCCAAAGGAATGTCTCGTGAGTTGATCAAGGAAAAGGAAGCACAGTTGTTTTTGAAACACATCAAGACGGAAGATTATGTCTGGCTCTTGGATGAGAAAGGAAAAATGTTTTCTTCTTCAGAGTGGTCACAGCAAATTCAAAAACTAATGAATGCAGGAACCAAAACTTGCGTCTTGATAATAGGTGGAGCCTTTGGATTCCATGATTCCATATACCAAAGAGCCAATGCCAAGTTGTCTTTTTCAGCAATGACTTTTTCGCATGAGATGATCAGGATGTTCTTGTTGGAACAACTGTACAGGTCTTTTACAATTCTAAAAGGGGAGTCTTATCATCACGATTGAAACGTGATGCCGAAAAGATGTTGAATGTGTGCTTTTAATTTGCTTTTCACTTCTTCCAAATCGGGTGCATAGCCCAATTCTTTTTCCATGGAAGTAACAGGTTTGTCGCTAATACCACAGGGAATGATGTTGGTGAAATATTGCATATCGGGATGAACATTAAATGCAAATCCATGCAAGGTCACCCAACGGCTGCATTTCACACCCAATGCCGCAATTTTTCTTGCTTTGATGGGATGGGTTTCATCCAACCAAACACCAGTAAGTCCTTCAATTCTTCCAGCCGTAATGCCGTATTCAGCCAATGTGCGAATAATGGCTTCTTCTAAAAATCGCAAGTACAAGTGGATATCAGTAAAAAACAACTCCAAATCAAAAATGGGATATCCGACAATCTGACCTGGTCCATGATAAGTGATGTCTCCCCCGCGATTAATGGGGTAAAATGTAGCGCCTACTTTTTCGAGTTGTTCCTTGGAAAGCAATAGGTGTTTCTCATCTCCACTTTTTCCCAACGTATAAACGTGCGGGTGTTCGACAAACAACAAGTGATTTTCGGTGTTGTCTTCTGCATCAGGATTCAAACGCTTGGACAATTTTTTGTCCACTATGCGCTGAAAAATGGACTCCTGAAAGTCCCAAGCTTCTTTGTAATCCCTTCTACCCAAATCCTCGAACCGAACAACTCGGCTCGAGGAAATGGGAAGTGGAATAATTTCTTCTGACATGCTTATTGCATTTTGGCCAATTCGCCTTTCAAGAATATAATGGCTGGAATGGCAGTTGCATCTTCGTTGCGCAATTCAGCCAAATCAATACTAATCCAATCCCCCAAATGTACCAAGTACAATGAACGCTCAATTCTATTGGCTCCCTTGCCCCATGCTTCAATGATAGTATCACATTTTTCGCCCATCAACTTTTTACAGATTTCCATTCGCATTTGAGAACGCTTGTGGTCATCTTCGTTGCGAAGGATTACAACAGCAACGCGATTGTCGCCTCCTGTCCATCCTACCAACTCATTGTGATTCATCTCTGGGAAAACGTGGTGTGAACACAACATTTTTGAGTTCTCGTTAATCTGCTGTCTCCAACGAATCGTAACGCCTTCGTACATGGCTTCGCTGTACAAAACAGGAATGCGATCAACAATCTTCTTTGCGATATCCAACGATTCTGCGCGCAATTCAGCCATATTGTTATTCATGTTGGCAATGGCATTGGTGATGGAAGTTTCGAAATCCATTCCGATGAATCCATAATTGGCCAACATGTACAACTGTTGAATAGCGCTATAACCAAACATAGAGCGAGGTGGTTTGCCACCGGGTATCGTGATGCAGTTCAATCCTTTTTCAGCTGCAATTTTTCCAATCTTACCGCCACTTGTGATACAAGCAACTTCAGCTCCTTTTTCAAAAGCTTCATTCATAGCAGCAACGGTTTCTTCGGTGTCGCCGCTGTAGCTTGAAATAATAACCAATGTTTTTTCATTGACAAATCCAGGTAAAACATAATCACTGGTACAAACGATTGGAACAGCACAGCTGTCCGCTACCCATTGTGATACGATCTTACCACCAATGCCACTTCCTCCTAATCCGGAGATGACGATGTTGTCAAAAGTCTTTTCAGACTTGTTCAATTTTGCTGAGCGACCTATGCCCATTGCTTCTTCTAAATGCTTCGGAAAAGCTTCTACTAATGCTTTCATTTTCTATATTTTACATTGCAAAAGTACCAATAAAAAAAACTCCACAAGGGAGTTTTTTGTTATCACAATATGAAATTCCAATTGTACTATTGAGCAAGTGCAGGGTAATTGGCCAATCCACTGTAACTCTGCAACTCCATCTTGACACTGCCGACCATGATTTTTGCACTGGCCATAAGTGGTATACGATTGGCGTCATCACTGATCCAAACGCTCAGGTCTTCTTCTTTCTTAAAGATTCTTCCTTTCTGAATCACGGGTGCAAATTTGATGGCTCTGAATTTTCCGGCATCGGTTTCAATGGTCTCTTTACCGATGTATCGGATTTTTAAATTGAATATCTCATCGTCAACCACACAAGTGATTTTAAATATGTCACCTTTTTTTGCTTTGGAAAAATCCATGTTTCGTGCAAAGTAAAAGGCACTGATCATGTCCTGCACATACTCTGGCGTCAGGTAGCCCTCGCCCTTTTGATTTTTGTACGCGCGCTTTGCAGGGTAGAAAGTGTAATCTTGATTGATTTTATATCCACCTTCATCCACGCGGCGAACAAACTTGTGCGGGAACATACCTTGCTTGTCGATGTATGATTCGTACTTGTCGCGAACCTTGAAAAAATAGTCAAAAGAACTGATCGTCTTTCCTTCGCCTATCACATGATAGACTTCTCGATTTCCGATTTTGGTTACTTGTGGATCTACACTGATGGTAGCTGATGCTGCATCGATTAATCCATAGTGTAGGCGATATACCAATTTTTCTCCAGGCTTAAATGCTTTGTTGGATGCAGAGCGCAACCCCAACTCTGGTAGGTTCTTGATATTTACTTTAACGGGCTTACTTGATTGAGCCCAGCCGCCCCCGGTTATCATGATAACGAGGGCAAATACTAGCACGTTCGTTTTCATATTTTGCCGCGAAGCAAATGCCTTGCCAAAAATTATTCGATGGTTGCGATGCACTTCAACTCGATAGCAATGGGTGTGGGTAGCGAATTGATTTCTACAGTTGTTCTACATGGTTGAGCATCCTGAAAATACTCGGCGTACAAGCGGTTGTACGTATGGAAATCTCTTTTCATGTTGACCAAGAAAACGGTAACATCAACCAAGTTTTCCCACTTGGATCCTGAGGCATCCAATATTTTTCTCACATTGTCAAATACATTTCTGCATTGTGCCTCAAAATCGAATTCCAAGAAATTGCCATTCTTGTCCAATTTCAATCCGGGAACACCGCTATCATTGGCATCACTACCTGCGATGCGTGGACCTACGCCACTCAAAAAAAGTAAATTGCCTACACGTCTTGCGTGGGGATAGGCGCCAACTGGCTTGGGCGCTTCATTGGAGGAAATAATGCTGTTACTCATGGATGATTTTTCCGGTGATTTTTTTATCGTTTTGTTGGATGACGTAAAGGTACATGCCACTGTTCATGTGAGATACGTCAACTGACCAAAATTTCTTTTGACCACTTAATTTTTCGCTCATGACCCATTTACCGCTGATGTCATAAAAGTCAATTTTTCCATTTCCATCTGTGGCTTTGGGTGACTCAATCTGCAAATGTTCTTTCACTACGGTTGGATAAATGCGCCAGTCTTTGTTCCAATCTTCTTGCGCAACACCTACTCCTTCAACTGGGGCAAGATGGGTGGTCCAAATGCCATTCCCGTGTGTAGCAACGGCAATCAAACCATCATAAGGTCGAGCTTGAATTTGATTGATAATGACATTCCCCAACGTTTCAGTTCCTTCCATTTCCCAAGTGGTTGTACTTCCGGACAATGTGCTGGTCGAAAACAATCCCGCACTTGTTCCTGCAAAATATACGGGTGGATTGCTCGGATATATCTCAACGCCATATACACCGGGTCCTGAACCTGTGCCATCTGGATTCTCTTCCAAGTTTCCTCCCACCTCTGTCCATGTGTCGCCACCGTCAGTTGTATGGTATAAACTTAATTTGTTGTAGTTGGAAAATCCAATCAATACTTCTTGGTCATTCAAGTCGTTCACTGCAACAGAAGATACATAACTGTTGGAAGGGAATATGGGATCGCTGATGTCTACGCGCGTTGGGCTCTCGCTGTAACAATTGTCCAATCGATACATTTTTCCAAGTGAGGTTCCGTAATAAATAACATCGTTGTTGATCATGGGTTTGTCCAAGCAACTGATATTACCCGCCAATAATGGAACCGAGGCTGCATTGATTTTTCTCCAAATGGAATCAGGCGCTGTATTGGGATAGTTGCCGGTTACCGCGATGTCTTGAACATGGGGCAAGTACCAAATGCTTTTGCCGGCTGCAATAAACACATCTTCGTTGTTCCATGGATCTAATAACATGGGATTGATGAAAAGGTAGGATGGGGCAGTGGTGGGATCTATTCTTTCAGACCCCAATAAATTGCCTTGTTCGTCAATCAATTTCTTCATCATTCTTCCTGATTGAGAAGTTGTAATCGCAAACTCATGACCGGGAGGCATGGCGCAAAAGGCACCATCATCAGAATGAAGTTCTTTCCAATTGGCTTGTGCATCGGTTGTATGCGTAATCCAAGTCCCGTTGTCTTGCATGCCACCCATCACAAAGTCTGAATTACTCAAACCTTGTTCAAATCCAACAGTATAAAATTGACTTGCGATATAACCTTTGTTGAGTGACTTCCAAATCACACTATCAGCCATCACGTCATCTGTTCTGTAAATTCCACCGTCGTTGGTGCTATACATAACATCTGGGTTTGATGGAGAGAACAGTACAAAATGTTGATCTGGGTGATGATTGGGATAAACATAGAACCATGGTGCATCTGGATTACAGCGGTATCCGCCCATCCACTCGTTGTTATCTGTAGCAAAACCGTCATTGCTTCTGTGCAAATTAATTCCTCCAATAATCAAGGCATCAGTTGTTGGATGGTGCGCAATGGTAAGGTCATAGCTGTATTGAGAACGGAACGTACCGAAGTCAAAACTTATTCCAGTAAACAATTGGCAAGCATCATCGGGTAGATTGGCGCTTCGGTTTTCCCAAATGCCATTGCTACCGTCTCCATCCACGTATTGGTATTTGTAAAGGAAATGATCCAATGCGTAATTGCCGTTGTTCAAGGTCTCACCCAAGAAAAATATTTCATTGGGATTTTGCGGATGAAAGGTCATCACCGTTCTGCGCAAATTTGCGATCTCTGGAGAAATGGGATTGATGGTGGTCCAATTGATACCATCTTCTGAACGATAGAATCCGCCGCCATTGGTAGTATTGTCAGAGAATGTGGCGTACTTCACACCGTTGGGAGTAACCATAATATCGGTGAATTCTGATGGACCTGATCCAAATCCCAATACTTCATCCCATGTTGTTCCGCCATCTGTGCTGCGAATGATTCCGTTGTATACCGCGGCATACAATTCTTGCAACGTATCATTGGCGGTGTTGATGGCCATGCGCCAAACAAAATCATAACTGCCGTTTTGTAATGCGTTCTGCGGGGTGTTACTCTGTGTGCTGGCCAATGGCGACCAAGTTTGGCCGTTGTCTGTACTTTTAAAAATGCCGTTGCCACTGAACAATGAAGTAAAACTGGTTCCACTTACAACACCATAAAATTCTTCACCCGTTCCATAATACCATTCGTTTTCGTGTCCGGGTCTGGTGTCTTGCACAATTGAACTTACTGAGTGAATTTGATCTGCAGTTGTTCCGTGAATCCATGTATTACCTCCGTCATCGGAAGACCATATTCCGCTGGTGACTCCTCCGGAGATCAAATGATTTTCATTGAGCACATCAATGGCCAAAGCTCTGGTTCTTCCACCGATGTTATAAGGGCCACGTTGCTCCCAACTAAAATTACGATCTCCTCCCTTCTTGGGTAGTGTGGCCGCATATGCTTGGGCATTTTGTCTCCACTGCAAGGGCAAACTGGAAGTTTCGGGATCGTGATTTCTCAGATATTCAAAATACTTTCTACTGCTGGGATTGATGCCATAGCCTTCCTCGGAAAGTCCACCAACAGGCGGCTTTTGGGAAAATAAAATAATACCCGTGGTTACCCATGCGGCAATGCCCAACACTTTAAAAGTGGTATTGAAAAAATTGGAGCTCTTTCTCATGTCGGAAAGATAATTCCAAATGTTCTTGAGTGCTACAATGTTCATAGGTTTTGTAAGGCAATGATTCAGGCTTTTTTGCGTTGGTTATTTTCGTACTATGAAAAGAATCATCATTTTTTCCATCCTCTGTGTGTGTGCATTGAATTCCATTGCGCAGCGCAAGCAATTCTTCGAAACCACCGATGAAAAGGGTCGCTTGCTCATGAAGGGCATTTATGTCAATGGTTTGGAAGACAGTCTTTGGAAATTTTATGAGGCGGGTGTGTTGGCCGAAGAATCTTGGTATTACCAGGGGAAATTGATGGGCCCGAGCATCAAATACTATCCGGATGGAAAGAAAATGATTGAGGCGCATTTCATCTTGGGTGTGCAAGACAGCACACAATCGGTTTATGCACCTGATGGTTCTCTCAAGGAATTTGGAAGATTCCAGGATGGAAAGAAAGTAGGAAGATGGATTCAAATTTCAGGCAGTGACACCTCCATGATTGAGGAGTACCAAGCCAATCGCGTTTTACTTTGGAAAAAATGCAATCCAGCTAAGGATGGAAAGTACACGTGGTGCACCGTCATTCACGGCAATGGGGAGGTGGACGAAAAGATTCCGGGTGAAATGAGAAAATTTACCCAATACAAAAACGGATTGCCAAACGGACAGTTTGTTGAATATTACAACAATGGAAATCCCAAGGTAAAGGGTCAATTTGTCGATGGTTTAAAGAATGGGGATTGGAAAGAGTTTTTTGTGAATGGCAACATCAAGGAAATTGTGGGATATGCGATGGATACCTTGCAAGGCAAGATGATAGCTTATGACAACAAGGGTGGGCTGACGCTGGAAGGAGGTCATCAGCATGGAAAAAAATCGGGGCATTGGAAATGGTATTTCATGTCCGGAAATGTGGAGATGGAAGGTGATTTTGAAGAGGATTTGCAGACGGGTGTTTGGAAATATTATTACACCAATGGACAAATTTCAGAGACTGGAAATTATGAAAAAGGCAAACGCCAGGGCGATTGGGAATTCTATTACAAAGACGGTATGCCATGGAAGAAAGGTGGTTATCTAGACAACCAAAAGAATAGTCTTTGGACCACTTGGTTTGAGTCTGGTCAAGTACTTCAAGAGGGACACTATGAAAACAATTTGGAAGAAGGATTGTGGCAGAGTTATTATGAATCAGGCAAAAAGATGGATGTCGGTTTTTACAAGTCAGGAAAAATGAACGGCAAGTGGGAAGGGTATTATCCCAATGGCAAAGCCAAATACACCGGTGAGTGGAAGTGGGATGTGAAAGTAGGTACCTGGAATTATTGGAACGAAAAAGGTATCATTGAGAAGACCGAGACATTTAACCAAGAAGGAAAATTGGATGGATGGAATGTGATGTACAATCCACAGGGAAAGTCCGTGAGTGAAGGAAATTTCAAGGAGGGTAAGCCTGATGGAGCGTGGACGTATCGATATCCCTTTGGGTCTCTCTTGCGCACGTGTTCCTACAAAAATGGCGAAATTGACGGTGAGGTAATTCAATATGGGGAAAAAGGAAATGTGCTTCAAATATCCCATTACAAAGAAGGAAAGAAGCACGGTAAAGAAATTACCTACGATGAGAAATCAGGCAGAGAGATGAAAAGGGTGATGTATAAAAATGGTGTAAAGTACAAATAGTACTTTACAACCATCCTTTCATTTTCATCCAGTCGTCATTGAACATTTTTCCGAGATAGCGAGTTCCGTGGTCGTGAAATATCACCACTACAACATCACCTTCTTTGAAACGATCTTTCATCTGCATCAGACCTGCCATGGCCGATCCTGCTGAGTTTCCGACAAAAATCCCTTCTTCTTTTGGAATTCTACGGGTCATCACCGCTGCATCTTGGTCGGTAACCTTTTCAAAATGATCGATGACATTAAAGTCAACATTTTCAGGTAAAAAGTCTTCTCCAATTCCTTCAGTGACGTAGGGGTAAATTTCGTTTTTGTCAAACTCACCGGTCTCCTTGTATTTTTTGAAAACTGATCCGTATGTATCGATTCCCAAGATTTGAATGTTGGGATTTTTCTCTTTCAAATATTTTCCTGTTCCGGAAATCGTTCCGCCTGTTCCTACACCCACAATCAAGTGGGTAATTTTACCTTCTGTTT
>JACCDG010197140.1_pt1 | contig 54689 bp, 59 predicted proteins | sample 7442471 | NCBI WGS metagenome assembly JACCDG01 (sample SAMN15323444, study PRJNA562643) | freshwater metagenome | isolation source: river surface water | place: USA:Blue River Watershed | collected 2017-08-17 | reverse complement strand
CTCCGCCATTGACAGCTAGCACGAGACGTGTTTTTACAACAAATCTCGTGCTAGCTCAAACAGGATCAACTTTAGAGTAAAATATAAAGTTGTTTTTGTATAATATTTATAGAAAAGAAACCCCTGCCTAAGCGGGTTTTCTCGTCGGTGGGTTTAATAGCACTGAATTGATGCATAGATCTTCGGAGTGAGCTTTTAACCAGCTCTTCAAATGAAGAGTAGTTACTTATCTTGTTTTCTTCGATATGGTTTGTGTGCACTTCTGCAAGTTCCTCTGTTGCTTCTTTTATTTCTTATAATATTTGAAGAAGTAAGCTGTGGTTATCTGCTTCATTTTGATCTTTTGGTGGCACACTTGTTTCTTTTTCTAAGTACGTACTTTCTCTGATAAGAGCCTGTAAAGCTTAAAACCATAGCATTAAGTGAAATGTCTCTCATAGGTAAATCAAATATACAGCTTTTTAAGAAGCATTTATTTTTTTACTTAATGATAAGGTTTTCCACTTTTTTCGAACCCAAACATCAAATCTATTAACACTCACAACAAGTGAAGCTACAATACAACAGAGAAGAATAAGTGAGATAAAAGGATTAATCTGGAGACTTCTAAATGTCTCCATGAGGATGGCGATAATTTTGCTATGAAGTAGGTAAAGCGGGTAGGTGGTTGCTCCAAGGGTAACAAGAATAGCTTGGTAATGTTTACCTAAAAATGTAAACGAAGTATTGCGTATTTTTTTAAGCGAGATAAGTAAAAATAGAATAAAAAAGATGGTAATGTGAAGCGTAATAATGCGTGGACTGTTTGTTGGATACGCTTGATCCAGTGCGACAATAAGTGCAACAATATAACAACAAAGAAGTGTAAAATAATATACAAGATGGTTCTTATTATTTTTATAAAGTCCGTAAAAAAGAATACCAGAAAGAAAGTAAGCTGCATATTCTGATCCAAAAAAGAAAAAGACAAAAAGCGCAAGATTGTCAAAAAGAGAAAGATGGTATGGGTTAAATATGACGGTGTGATACAGAAGAATTGGCGAAAGAATAAGCGCAATATGTTGAATAGAAAAAGAAATCTTCTTTTTTATAATAAGAAGAAATGCTGTGAAAGCGTAAAAATTAAGCTCTATTGCAAGAGTCCAATATACTCCGTCAATAAAATCTTGAGCACCATAATGTTGTGGTGTCATGGTGAGGTTTGCAAGAAATCTCTCAAGAGATATAGATTCTCTTCCGAGGAAAATAGTAAACAAACTTGTCATGACAACACATAGCCAAAAGACAGGAAAAAGACGAATAAAACGTGATGATATAAATTGTGAAAAAGTCTTTCCTTCGGTGCTTAGTGTTATAACAAAACCACTAATCATAAAAAAAAGATTGACTCCAAGATATCCATGTTCCATAAATGGTGCCAAGACCTGTAGAAACTGAGGAAGGTAGTGGTGTTCAATAAGTGTTGCAAGCTTATGTACTCCTAAAATTGAAAGTGCAGCTAAAAAGCGCAACAGATTGAGAGGGAGTATTTCTTGCCGTTCTTGTTCCATGGGGTGTGCATTTATTTTACTGCTTCTTCGCCTGCGATATATCCTGTTGTCCAACAAAGCTGAAGACTGTATCCGCCAGAAGGCCTGTCGATATTTAAGATATCTCCAACGAGAAAAAGATTGTCATACTTTTTAGATCGCATTGTTTTTGTGTCTACCTCCTCTAAAGCTACTCCTCCGCTTGTAATAATTGCTTTATCTTCACCCATAAGACCTGTAACAGTAATAGGCATGTTTTTTATTATGCTTACAAGCTTAATGCGCTCATCTCGAGAGAGAGTATTAACTGCCTTATTTTCATCAATACCACTTATTTCTATAACAATAGGGGTGACCGCTGAAGGGATAAGTGGCGAAAGGGTATTTTTTATTTTTTTATTTTGCTGACCAAGAAGAAGAGATTGAAGTGTTTTGTCGAGTGTTCCAATATCAAGATGTGGCAAAAGATCAAGTAATAATGTAACATCTCCATACTTAAGGAGTTCGCCTAAGTCTTTACTCATATTAAGTATCATTGGCCCACTTAAACCAAAGTGAGTAAAAAGAATCTTACCTTTATGTTTACTTTGAGGTTTATTATTAAGAAAAGTTGTTAGTTTAATATTTTCTAAACTAACACCAGAAAGTCTGTGTACCCATTTTTCTTGTGTTGTGATTGGAACAAGTGCGGCGCTTGGTGAAGAAACAGTGTGCCCGATCTTTGAAAGCCATGTAAATCCATCTCCAGTAGATCCTGTTTCTGGATGAGATTTTCCGCCGGTTGCTAAGATGTAGTTTTTCGCTTGAACTACTTTTTTGTCACGAAGAAGAATGCTTGTGATGCGATTATCTTCAGTCGTAAAACCTTTCACTGAAGCATTTTTAAGAACCGTTACATTGTATTTTTTCATGTACTCTACGAGGACATTAAAAACAGAGGTTGCAGAGTTTGAGAGAGGAAAAACTCTATTATTGGCTTCAACTTTTGTTTCCATTCCTTTAGAGTTAAAAAAGTCGAGTGTTTCTTTTACTGAGAAAAAGGAAAAAGGGGAAAAGAGGAACTTCTTGTTGTCCTTAAACTTTTCAAGAAATTTTCGAGTATCGAGCTCATAATTAGTAACATTACACCTCCCACCCCCTGTAATTAAGAGTTTTTTGCCAAGGGTGCTGTTTTTTTCAATAAGAATAACTCGTGCTCCACATTCTGCGGCACGTCCTGCAGCCATCATTCCGGCTGCTCCTCCGCCAATGACAGCAACGTCATAAGTAGTGTCTTTTGACATAAGTAAGATAATAGTGTGTAATTATACACGTTTTTTCATTTAAATGCCATGAGGAGAGATATACTGTTGCACATGGAAAAAGATGTTGTTATAGAAAAAGAATGGAAAGAAGTACTTGGAGACTATTTTACGTCGAGCAGTTTTACTTCGCTTAGGCAATTTATTCATAAGGAATATGCTCATAAAAAAGTATTTCCTCCACCTGATGAAATTTTTAAAGCTTTTGAGAATACTCCTTTTTCTAAAGTTAAGGTAGTTATTCTTGGTCAGGACCCTTATCATGATGACGGACAAGCAGAAGGGCTTTGTTTTTCAGTTAAAGAAGGGGCACCTCTTCCTCCTTCTTTAAAAAATATCTATAAAGAAATTGAGAATGATTGTGGTGGTAAAAAAGATTTTTCAAATGGAAGCTTGGTATCGTGGGCACATCAGGGTGTTTTCCTTTTAAATGCCATTCTTACAGTAATTGCTCATATCCCGGCCTCTCATCGAGGTAAGGGGTGGGAAGAGTTTACTGATTATGTAATCAGCACCATTTCAGAAAAGAGAGAAGGTGTTGTTTTCTTACTGTGGGGTAACTATGCACGAGGTAAGAAAAAGCTCATCAACACAAAAAAACATCTTGTGCTCGAAGCGGCTCACCCGTCACCTCTTTCTTCTTATCAGGGGTTTTTTGGATGTAAACACTTTTCACAATGTAATGCATATTTAAAAAAACACGATAAAACAGAGATTATTTGGTAAGTGTCACACTTTTCCCTGAGAATTGTTATTTATGGTGTATAGGGAAACGCATTTCTCTCATTAAGTTTTAATTATTACCTAGAAATATATATGAAAAAAATATTTACATTTGGAACAGCTGTAGTTCTTTCATTAACCTCCGTAACTGCTTTTGCTAATAATTATGATGATGTACGTGTACCCATGGCACCTTCGGTGTCTTCTGTATACCATCAAGACGAACCTGTGCAAGCAGTAAATGAGCGTTCTTTTAAGAATGCTTCAGCTGAAACTATTCTTACTCGACTTAAAGCACAAGGGGAAAAAATTATAAAAGAGCGCATACAAGCACTTCAGTCAAACAAGACGGTGATTGAAGCAAATAAGACTCTTACAGAAGCACAGAGAAACACTCTTGTAACAAAAATTACCACTAATGTAAACGGTTTAAATTCTCTTCAAACTCAAATTACACAAGCGGTTGATGCAACAAGTACAAAAGCTCTTATTAGTTCTGTGTATACAAATTTTAGAATTTATGGAATCGTTATCCCTTCAGTTCGTCTCGAAAAGAGGATCTATGATTTGCAAAATCATGTAAGCACACTTGATGCAACTTTTAAGAAAGTTGAAGATAAAATAAAAGAAGTGGAAAGTAAGGGTAAAGATGTTACAGAGTGGCAGAAACGTCTTACTGACGCCAAAGCTCTTGTTGTAAAAGATACAGCACTTCTCTCGTCTTCTCTCCTTAAAGTGAACACTCTCACTCCTTCACTTTACGGCACAACAAGTAAAGCGATTATTCAAGAAGCAAATACAACAATTAAAACTGTTTCAAAAGATTTCGCTACAATTAAAAAAGAACTTAAGCGACCTTCTTTTATGAAAGATCGTAAAGATAAAAAAGAAGATAACAAGAAAGTTCTTTCAAACACTTCATGGGTTTGGACTTCACTTACAGACAACGGAACAACAACTGTTCCAAAGACAGATAAGTTTGTGCTTACTTTTGGTGGAGATAATCGTGTAAGCAGTAAAACAGACTGTAACTCTCTTGGGGGGTCGTATTTAGCGGGAACATCCAGTCTTTCATTTGGTCCACTTATGATGACTAGGATGTTCTGTGAAGGGTCTCAAGAAGGGGTGTATGCCGCAGCTCTTAATAAGGTAAAAACATTTACGATTGTAAATGACATACTTACTCTTGGTTTTGATAACGGTATAATGACTTTTAAGAAAAAGTAGACACAAGATTTCTAAAAATAAAACACCCTCTTTTTTGAGGGTGTTTTATTTTTGCAATTCATTCACAAGCTCCAGATTTTTCATTAGAAGATCAGTTCGGAAATGTGTACACCCTTTCTATATATAAGGGTAAAAAAGTGCTTATTTATTTTTTATCCAAAAGCTGATACTCCTGGGTGTACAACCGAAGCGTGTAATTTTAGAGATAGTTATGAGGTATTACAGCAAGCAGGATTTGTGGTGCTAGGAATAAGTAAAGATACAGTAAAGAGTCATAAGAAGTTTGTAGAAAAATAGAATCTCCCATTTCCTTTACTTTCCGAAACTGAAACTACTGTGGCGCAAGCCTATGGTGTTTGGAAACTTAAAAAGTTTATGGGGCGCGAATATATGGGGGGTGATCGAATGAGTTTTCTTATTGATGAAAAGGGGGACATTGCAAAAATATATGAGGAAGTAAAGCCGGCAACTCATGTAAGTGATGTGCGTAGTGATGTAGTGTAGAGAAAGTTTGGAATATCGAAAGGCGGCACCGTAGGTGCCGCCTTGTTGCATATTGTTGTTATGCAGGAACGATTTCCTGACCCTTCACTTGAACCGCTCCTTTCACATGGTGGAAAGAGATTTCAGGGAAGGGGGAAATCTTGTTTCGAATGGGTGCTTTGTACACCTTCTGTGCCCAGTCGATCAGGGTGTCAGCATCTTCACCACATGTGGCGTAGAGCTTGTCCCCAAAGATCAGGCGAATGCAGGTGCCGGAATCACCGTTTTCTGGGCAGATCTGGACATGGCTCAGTTCTTCCAGACGAACCTCGCGATACTCGTTGACCGAGTCTTTCCGCTTTGGCGGAGTCACGATGGTTGCGACATGGAGAGTCAGGGCTTCTTGTTTTTCACCCAGTCGTTGACGAAGTACTTGTTTCAGCACTTCTTGTGTGATGGTAGGATCCATCGGTTTTCCTTTTCTTAAGGTACAAAAATACGACAAGGAGGTACTTGTCGCTCCGGTTGTGTTGATAAGCGTATAGCTATAACCGCTCCCAACAAATTATATACTACAATTATTTAGTTTTTCTGTAAAGTGTACGTATACTGTAAGTATAGTAGTTATATTTTATACATGAACACACTTAAAGAACTTATAAAAAATAATATTGTTGCATTTGGTATTGTTATTGGTTGTGCGCTTATTATAAGTGCATCGGTGCTTGCTTCAGGGATTGGGTCAGTAAATACAAGGAATGCTATCTCGGTAACCGGTTCTGCTGAGCGTTCTGTTGATAGTGATGCTGCAAAATGGACAGTACTCCTCACTAAGCAGTCAGCTCCAGAAAGTTATACGTTTACTGTGCGTCAAATTGATGATGCTGTTAAGTCTCTTTCAAAGCAACTTATTGCAAAAGGAGTAAAAGATACAGCGATTACTGTGCAGCCGGTACATCAGACAGTGATTTGTCAGTCACAAAATCAAGTAATGTATGATGGAGCGGGGCGGCAACAGTGCTCTGGTTCATTTATGTATAACGTGAATCAAACTATTATTATTGAAGCTGATGATGTTCGTCTTATAAAAGAACTTTCTCTCTCACTTCCGACAACCTTTTCTGTAAGCGGAGTGCAGATGCAAAGTATTTCTGTTGATTTCTTTTATACAAAGCTCGCAGATATTCGTGTAGAACTCCTTGAAGAAGCTTCAAAGAACGCAAAAGAGCGAGCAAAAGCCATCGCTAAAAGTACCGGTAATAGAATTGGAAGTGTACGCGAAGCGTCACAGGGAATTTTCCAAGTTACTCAGAAAAACAGTACGGATATAAGTGACTATGGATCATATGATACTTCTACAATTGAAAAGAAAATTACTGCAGTTGTAAGAGCAAGTTTTGAGGTAAAGTAAAAAGTAATAATATAAAAATGACACCATAAAGGTGTCATTTTTATATAAAGTGCAATTATTTAGCGAGCAAGAGCTTCTTCGATAGCTGCTTTTACAAATTCATAAGGTCGAGCTCCGTCAACAAGCGATACAACATCGTACCCTTTCTTGTTTTTTACAAGTACAAAAGTTGCAGGAGTTCCTTGTACACCAGCTTTTACTCCGTCTGCAATTGAGTCAGTAATAACCTGAGATGATGCTTGGTCTGCCATACATGCCTTGAGCTCTGATTCATTTACACCAAGTCCACGAGCGAGAGCCTCTTTTCTGTCAGGAGTAAATGTCATATTTTGTTTCCCTGTTTTTTCATCAAAAATTGCAGCAATGTACTCTGCGCGCTTTTCTTTTCCGGAAACAACACCAACACAGTGAACTGCACGAGCTTCCTCAAAAGCTCCTGGGTGGATCTGTGTAAGAGGGAAGTAGCGATATACAAAACCTACTTTAGAAGCATACTCTGCTTTAATTTGTTTCATTGTTGGTTGAAGGCGCGCACAGAAAGGGCATTCAGTATCTGAGTATTCAACTAAAATAACCTTACTTTTAGTATTGCCTGTAGCAAAATCATTTTTAGAAATAGGGGCACCGAGAAAGGTTGTCGCAGTAGCTTTTCTTTCGCCACTATTACTTTTAATTGCCGTTGCGGCAACGTGTGAACCACCTAAAATAACTGCTGCGATAATAATTGCCCCCGCTGTGTTTATAGAACCAATTTTGTGACAAAGGGTACTAAGACCATGTCGTGCATGTTGTATTATTTTCATATCGATTATACTGTAGTGTAACGTAATAGTAGCATGTCCCAAAATAGTACTCCCCATCTTTCACAAAGAACTTTAAAACACGTTGCTTTTTCTTTGTGTACAGAATTTGGTCCAGTTTTTATCTTTCTTGCAACATTTCACTACGTGAGTCTGTATGCTTCTACATCTCTCCTTATTATTGCAACTATCTTTTCTACACTGTTGTCATATCGAATTGATAAGCGCATACCATATCTTGCTCTCTACGTAGCACTCCTTACAACGGTATTTGGATATATGACTATTCACTTTAATAATGTCTACTTTTTACAGGTGAGAGATACTCTGTATGATTTAACTTGCGCTTTTACTCTTGTTGTTGGGCTTATTTTTAATATACCTTTTCTTAAAATAGCTTTTAATGATATTTTGCCAATGAAAGAAAGGTCTTGGAAAAAATTAACATACATATGGCTTTTTTATTTTGTGATCCTTGCTTTGCTTAATGAAATTGTTCGTCGTAGCTTTACTATAGATGGCTGGCTTATATTTAAGGCTGCTATGGTTATAGCTACCTGTCTTTTTGGTATGGCGGCACTCTATACAGCATATGAATCTGAAGAGAAGATAAGAGTGACCGTTTAATGGTGAATTAAAAAGTAAAACCCCATATTCAATTCTTTAATTGTATGGTATTCTTGTAGCTGTTATTTATGCAAAAAGTTCCGACCTCTAATAATCATAGTGCTGCGTCTTCTGTGGATTATGCTGACGCTCATGCGGGTAATTTTTTTCAGGTGGTAGAATCGATCCCTTCTATCAATGCTCCAATTCTTGGTAGTATAGGTCCTTTTTCTGTTGCTACTTCCACTATCACAACAGTTTTTATTACATTTCTTGTTATTCTCCTTTGTGTTTCTGTAAGCAAAGCAAAGCTTATTCCTTCAAAGTTTCAACATATTCTTGAAATGTTATACGAAGCAATTCTCTCTTTTATTGCTTCTATATTAGGAACAAAAGAAAAAGCTGAAAAAGTAATTCCATACATAGGTGCACTTATGGTCTACCTCCTTATCTCAAACTTTCTTCCTATGATGCCAGGAGTTTCTGGTTTTTATATTACCCAAGAAGGAGAACATGTTCAGCTTTTCCGTGGAGCAACGACAGATTTTAATACAACGTTCGGTCTCGCCCTTGCTGTTGTTTGTATTATTCAAATAGTTGGCATGAAAGAACAAGGGGTATTTGGCTATCTTTCACACTTTATTCAAATAAAACAATTGTATCAAGGGTTTAGAAAAGGTATCGGAGAAGGGATGGTTGCTTTTATTGGTTTTCTTGTTGGGCTTATTGAGGTTATTTCAGAGTTTGCGAAGATGCTCTCCCTCTCTCTTCGTCTCTTCGGTAACCTTTTTGCTCATGAAGTGCTTACGGTGATATTGCTCGGGGCTTTTGCGTTTGGGTTACCTGCTATCTGGATGGGTATGGGATTCCTTGTTGGAGCAGTACAGTCAATCGTGTTTGTGGCGCTTGTTACGGTGTACTACTCGCTTGTGCTTAAAAAAGACAAAGATGAACATTAAAAAAGCCCCTCATACGAGAGGCTTTTCTGTTATTTTTTTAAAAATCATATAGGAGACCTTAATGATTTCTCTGATAGACGTCGGAGTGTGTCCGTTGTTGTCATCCCCCACAGGGGTCTCTTTCAGGTCTTCTGGGAGAGCTAAGAGAGTGCTTATATTTCCTTGATCGGTGATCGCAAGGGTAAAGTCAGGAAAAGGGATGTATGTTGTGTTTCCTTTTCGAAACACAACACCGATAAGCTTTTCTGTGCCCATAGCAGGTTCCTTCCTTTAATGTGCGTACTGATCGTAACTGTACCACGCTTTTTTACTTAGTCAAAAGATATTAATTTTTTTAAAACTTCTGCTATACTCGATTATAAGGCCAGTAAGCGGGCTCATTTTTATTGAGTAAGTATATTTTTTTAATATTCTACTAAATAATCTATTAATTTTAATTTTTAAAACATCTATGACACCAGAAGCAGCAATGTATATCGCAAAAGGAATGTGTATTTTTGCAATGGTTGGTACAGCTATCGGACAAGGGTATCTTGTGGGTAAAACTATGGAGGCGATCGGACGTAATCCGGATGTTCAAGCTTCAATTTTCACCAAGATGATCATTGGAGTTGCGATGACAGAAACAACAGCTATTTTCGCACTTGTTGCGTTCTTCCTTGTGTAATCAAAACAGTTATTAGGAATTCGTTATTAGTTATTAGTAAGAATGCGCATGCATTCGCTAATTACGAATTACCAATTACGAATAACTTTGTATTGTACTTATGTCTGAAATTCTTAACATATTAGGATCAGTTGGTTTTAATTGGCATGTTGCACTTGCTAACTTTGTTAACTTCCTTATCATCTTGTTCCTCCTCAACGTCTTTTTCTTTAAGAAATTAGGAAAGACTCTTAAGAGTCGTCATGATGTTATTGAGCGTGGCTTAAATCAGGCACGTGAAGCTGAGCTGTCGCTTTTGCGTGCAGAGGAAGAGAAAGCTGCGATTCTTAAAAGTGCACATAAAGAAAAACATGCAATCTTAGAAGACGGAGAGAAAAAAGCCCAAGAGCTCGCAGCTTTACTTACATCTCAAGCAGAAGAAGGTATTCAAGCAAAACTACATTCTCTTAATAAAAAAGAAGAAGATCTTGTGGCGTCTTTAGAAAAAGCTTTCAAGGAAAAAGCCCCAAGTCTTGTTGCTTCTCTGTACAAAGAGTCGCTTATGCGAAATATGACAAAGGAGGAGAATGACGCTCTTATTGCGTCTATGAAAGCGTAATTATTTATAAGAAGTATGTCTTTATCTCGAACTATTGCGAAAGCTCTGTATACACAAAAAACAACTGAAGGAGATGTTGTTAGTCTGCTTACAAAGTACAACATGCTTTCGCTTCTTCCGTCTATTGTAAAAGAACTCAAGCAGTTCTCTTTACAAGGAAATAAACAAGATATGCTTCTTATTGAGGCACCTTTTGATCTAGATGTGTCAGCTATTTCCAAAATTAAAAGAATTGCCGGAAATGATCTTGCTTCACACGAGATAAGTATTAACAAAAATTTACTCTCAGGGTTCAGAGCTCGTTTTAAAGGAGTGCTTTATGATGGAAGTGCCGACAGAATTATTAAACAATTTTTAAAAAATTAATCATCACCCGCGGTAATTACAACTAAATTATTATGTCAGTAGAAAAAATTATCAAAGAACTTGAACAAAAAATTGCAACTCTCGATACCGGTGTATCTGTAGAAGAAGTTGGTACTGTTGTATCGGTAAGTGACGGCATTGCTCGTATTTCAGGAATGTCTTCGGTTGCAAGTATGGAAGAAGTTGTGTTTTCAAGCGGAGCACGCGGACTTGTGCTTAACCTTGAGTCTGACATGGTGGGGGCTGTGATTATTGGTGCCAGTGATTCAGTTCGAGAAGGGGATGAAGTAACACGAACAAAAGAAGTTCTCTCTATTCCTGTTGGCGATGAACTTCTTTCACGTGTGGTGGACCCACTCATGAACCCTCTTGATGGTGAAACATTACCACAATTGAAAGCTCGTGAGCTAGTAGAAAAAATTGCTCCAGGGGTGATGGAACGTGAGCCTGTTAATCAGCCTATGCAAACAGGTATTAAGGCAATTGATGCAATGATTCCGGTTGGACGTGGTCAGCGCGAGCTTATCATCGGAGATCGTCAAACAGGTAAAACAACAATTGCAATCGATACCATCATTAACCAGAAAGGAAAAGATGTTATTTGTGTGTATGTTGCTATTGGACAGAAGGAATCAAAGATTGCTCAGATTGTAGAAAAACTTCGTGCAGCTGGAGCACTTGACTATACTGTTGTTGTTCTCGCTGGGTCTTCAAAAGGTGCAGCGCTCTCATACCTTGCACCATATGCTGGAACTGCCGTAGCTGAGTACTTTATGAACAAGAAAAAAGACGTTCTTGTTGTATATGATGATCTTTCAAAGCATGCTGTTGCGTACCGTGAAATGTCACTTCTTCTTAAGCGTCCACCGGGACGTGAAGCGTATCCTGGAGATGTTTTTTATCTTCATTCACGACTTCTTGAGCGAGCGTGTCGCCGAAATGAGGCTTCAGGAGGTGGTTCTATTACCGCGCTTCCAATTATCGAAACACAAGCAGGAGACGTGTCAGCGTATATTCCCACAAACGTTATTTCTATTACCGACGGGCAAATTTTCCTCGATGCTAATCTTTTCTATAAAGGTATGCGTCCAGCAATTGACGTAGGACTTTCTGTGTCACGTGTTGGTTCATCTGCTCAAACAAAGCCGATGAAGAAGAATGCTGGGAAAATGAAGCTTGCCATGGCGCAATATCGTGAACTTGAAAGTTTCGCTCAGTTTGACTCTGATCTTGATCATGATACAAAGCGCACAATTGAACGCGGGAAGAGAACTGCTGAAATTCTTAAGCAAGCAAATGGTGCTCCACTTCAAGTAGCACTTCAGGTTGCTTCTATTTATGCAGTTAATAACGGCTTTGTTGATCATGTACCAGTTGTTGAGGTTGTTGCGTGGGAAAAAGAAATGCATGCATTTATGAATATTTCTCATAAAGACTTAGTGACTACTCTTAACAAAGACTGGTCAGACGAAGTCGAACAATCTCTTAAAACTGCACTCACTCAATTTAACGAGACTCGTACACATAACGCTTAAAGAGAAAAGGTTTTCTATCACAATGCAAACAAAAGTTATTAAAGAAAAAATAAAGAGCGTTGGTAATATTAAAAAAATTACCAAAACCATGGAAATGGTGTCTGCTGCAAAAATGAAAAAGGCAATTGACAGCGCTCTCCTTCTTCGTCCTTTTCACGAAGAAGCACAGCACTTACTTCACGACATCTCTCTTGATTCCCTTTTTTCTCATGAGCTTCTTACTCATAATAAGGTTGCAGGCGAGGTGGTAATTTTGATTGCGTCTAACAAGGGATTATGTGGAAGTTATAACGTTAACGTTTATCGTAAATTACTTGAAGCGTATAACGAAGAAGAAAGAAAGAGTTTAAAAATTATTGCATATGGTAAATATGCTGAAAAAGTTGCAAAGAAGCTTGCTATTGAAACACTTGCTTCATTTAATCATCCTGTGCTTACTGGTCATGACGCTCATGCAACGTCTAAGCTTATTGTTAATTGGTACAAAGAAAAGAAAATTGGCACTGTGCGCATATTGTATACACATTTCACTTCTGGTAGCTCATTTACTCCAAAACTTCTTCAGCTCCTTCCTTTTTCTTCAGAAGGTGAGCCGAATTCTAAAGGTGAACCTCGTTACGCGTACGAGCCAGATCAAGACGCTGTTATTTCAAGTATTATTCCAATGATGCTTCATAATATTATCTACGGAGCAATACTTGAAAGTTACGCTTCAGAACATTCAGCGCGTATGTTTGCGATGAAGAATGCAACAGACAATGCCAAAGAATTACAAAATGATTTAAAACTATATTATAACCGAGCTCGCCAAGATGCTGTAACGCAAGAAATTGCAGAAATTACCGGAGGGGCGATGGTGTTATCAGGGTAAAGCACTGTCACAATATTACTCACATTACTAACATAACAACAATTACCATGAACAAAGGAACAAATATCGGAAGCATTACAAAAATCGTAGGACCAGTTATTGATATCACCTTTTCAGGAGGTGTGCCAAATCTCAAAAATGCTCTTACTGTAAAGCACGGTGATGGAAGTGTGCTTACCCTTGAAGTAGCTCAACATCTTGGGTTTAATGATGTACGCGCAGTTGCAATGTCTTCAACAGATGGACTTGTTCGTGGTATGGAAGTTGTCGACACAGGTGCTCCGATAGAAGTTCCTGTTGGTCCAGAAATTCTTGGTCGTATGTTTGATGTGACCGGTAATCCAATCGATCAAAAGCCTGCTCCTGCTGCAAAAAAGAAATATCCGATTCACCGTGAAGCTCCTTCATTTGATGAGCAGTCTACAAAAGCAGAAATTCTTGAAACAGGTATTAAGGTAATTGACCTCATTTGTCCATTTCTTAAAGGGGGTAAGGTTGGGCTTTTTGGTGGAGCTGGAGTAGGAAAGACAGTGGTGATTCAAGAGCTTATTCGTAACATTGCTTCTGAACACGGTGGGTATTCAATCTTTGCTGGAGTAGGGGAACGTTCTCGCGAAGGTAACGATCTTTATCGAGAAATGGAAGAGTCTGGTGTGCTTGATAAAACCGTACTTGTGTTCGGCCAGATGAATGAACCACCAGGAGCGCGTGCTCGAGTAGCTCTCTCTGCGCTTTCAATGGCAGAATATTTCCGCGATGAAGAAAAGAAAGATCTTCTTCTTTTCGTAGATAATATTTTCCGCTTCACTCAGGCTGGATCTGAGCTTTCAGCTCTTCTTGGTCGTATGCCTTCAGCGGTAGGATATCAGCCAACATTAGCAACAGAAATGGGACAGCTTCAAGAGCGTGTTACTTCAACAAAAAATGGATCTATTACTTCTATTCAGGCAGTATACGTGCCAGCGGATGACTTAACAGATCCAGCTCCTGCTACAACCTTCTCTCACCTTGACTCAACAGTGTCACTTTCACGTCCACTCTCTGAGCTTGGTATTTATCCTGCTGTTGATCCGCTCGACTCAACATCAACTGTTCTTCAAAAAGATATTGTAGGAGACGAACATTATGAAGTTGCTCGCGGTGTACAAAAAGTACTTCAGCGCTACAAGGATCTTCAGGATATTATTGCAATTCTCGGTATGGATGAACTTTCTGATGATGATAAAAAGACTGTTGCACGTGCACGTCGTATTCAGAAGTTCCTCTCACAGCCTTTTTTCGTTGCGGAACAGTTTACTGGAGCAAAAGGTGTATATGTTTCAAAAGAAGATACAGTGCGTTCATTTAAGGAAATTCTCGAAGGTAAGCATGATCATGTCCCTGAGTCTGCTTTTTACATGAAGGGTTCAATTGATGAGGTACTCGCTTCTCTTTCTAAAGATTAATTTTTTCCATGCTTCATCTTAAAGTTGTTACACCAGATAAGATAATCAGCGACGAAGTTGTTGATAGTGTTAGTCTTCCGACAACGAGTGGTACTATTACCGTGCTTAATAAACACGTTCCTCTTGTTTCAACTATTAAAGCAGGGGAAATGGTGATTAAAAAAGCAGGACGAGGTGTTGGGTATGCTGTTTTCAAAGGGGTTGTGAATGTTCGACCACACGAAAAAGGAATTACTGAAGTTGTGGTACTTCTTGAACGAAGTGAAATGATTGAAGACCTTGATCATGATCGTGCAGAAGAAGCGCTTAAAAGAGCGGAAGCCATGAGAAATGAAAAGGTAGACGATGAAGATTTTTCACTCTTTGAAGGACTTGTCGAAAAAGAATTAAACAGAGTACGTATTGCACAAAAGTATAGACGTCATACTGTATAAAAAACACCGGAAGATAATATCTTCCGGTTTTTTTATAAGAGAATTAAAAGAAGTATCGATCCTGCTATAATCCTATACCATCCAAAAGGGGTAAAGGAGTGCGACTTAATATACGAAAGAAAGAAACGTATGACGATAAGAGCTACTATAAAAGAAGTAATAAAACCTATTCCAATCGGAAGTAGCGCATCAAAGTTAAGCTCGCTATGTTTTTTATAGAGGGTATACAGCGTTGCAATGATAAGTGTTGGCACAGCGAGTAAAAAAGTAAACTCAGCAAGAATAGCGCGGTTAAGTTTCATGCCAAGACCTCCGATTATCATCGCACCAGATCTCGATACTCCAGGAATCATAGCAAGAGCTTGAAAGAGACCAAGCAAGAAAATATCTTTATAGCTAAGTTCTTTTTTATGAGTGTCATGTGATTGCTTGGCATACCACCTTTCAACAAGCAAAATAAGAATTCCTCCTAGTAAAAGACTGTATGCAACAAGTAGTGGGTTTTGTAGCCATATTTTTACATAAGGAAAAATAAAAAATCCAATGATTCCTGTCGGTAAAAATCCAACAATTAATTTTTTAATCATCCCAAGCTCAAAGAGATGCTTAAAGTAGTAGATAACCACAGCACTTATTGCTCCAAGCTGAATAACAATTTCAAATGTGGTAAGAGTGACCGAATGAGGTATTTCCAAAAAGTGCGATACAAGCACCATATGTCCTGTTGAAGAAATAGGAAGAAATTCTGCAAGACCTTCAACAATTCCTAAAATAAAAGCATCAAATAATGTCATTGTATGTAGTCTAGCATGGGGAAAACCTTGTAAGCTATTTTAGATATACTTATGCATATATGGTACAAGCCCATAAACGTGGCCTCATCTTTTTAGCTGAATACGGAGTTATTTTTCAAGGGACACTTTTTATTCTTTCGTGTTTTCAAAGTGGAGTATTTTCTGTTTGGTTTTTTTCATTTTGGGTAGCAATTACACTTTTTGCTCTTGTTCTTGCATCACTTATTAAGCGAGTGCTTAAAAAGAAACGTCCAGAAAAAAGAAAAGAACTATTTATGCCATTTGGAGAGTACACTTTTCCTTCTGGTCATGCAACAGGAATGACAGTTATTACTCTATGTATTTTTACTGTTGGAAGTATGCCTTTGAGTGTACTTTCTCTTTTAGTAAGCGCTTGTGTTATGAGTGCACGAGTTGATGCTCGTGTTCATGATTGGATAGACATGGTTGGTGGAATAGTGCTTGGTAGTTTTGTTTTTTATAGCGCATCAACACTTATTTTATAAGTAGCCATGCTACACTAACTCTACGTTATTTTATATGAAACTTTCTCATATAGTTCTTACAGGATTTAAATCCTTTGCAAAAAAGACAACAATTGATGTAACTCATCAGGTAACGGGAGTTGTAGGTCCAAATGGTTCTGGAAAATCAAATATCGCTGAAGCGATTCGTTTTGTTCTTGGGGAGCAGTCCATGAAGACAATGCGAGGAAAAATTGGTACTGATGTTATTTTTAAGGGTTCTGCTCATTTGCCTCCATTATCTCGTGCTTCTGTAACTATGGTAATTGATAATCGCGATAAGGGGCGTATTAGTGATCAGAGTGCAATAAGTGAAAGCTTGGCACCATATCTTGTGTACGATGAAATTACTCTTTCTAGAACTATTTATGCAGATGGAACAAGTGATTATGGTTTAAATGATGCAAAAGTTCGTCTTAAAGACGTACAAGAGTTACTTTCATTTGCTGGTATTGGAAGTAGTGCTCATACTATTATTAACCAAGGTGAAGCAGATAGAATTTTACTTGCTGGAGCAAAGGACAGAAAAGAGGCTCTTCTGGATGCTCTTGGTCTTCGTGTGTATCATATGCGCTTACACGAAAGTTCTCGTAAGCTTGAAAAAGTGAAAGCTCACGTGCGAGAGGTAGAGCTTTTGCGTAATGAAATTAAGCCTCATCTTGATCATCTTTTACGTCAGGTAAAAAAAATTGAATCACAAGAAGAAGAGCGTCAAAAGCTTAAAAAACTTCTCACTGTTCATTTTAAAAGAGAAGGAAAAGCCCTCGAACTTTTTTCAGAAAAAATAAAAGAAGAAGGAACCTCGCATTCGCTTTCTCTTGTGCTTACATCGATTGAAAAGGAGCTTGCTCTTTTTGCTTCAAAAAATAAAGAACACAACGAAGAAAGGGAAAAAGAAAAAAATATTCTCGAAAAAGAGAGGCTTAGTGGAGAGCTTCGTCTTCTTTCTGAAAGGCGAAATCAGATGCTTAAGACTATTGGAAGACTTGAAGCAGAAAAGCTTTATTTAGAAAAAGAGCTCGCCGGGCAGAAGGAAGTAAGAGATGCAACCATCCCTCTTTCAGAGCTTGCAAGTACACGTACGTTTATTGACAATAAGTGTACCTCTCTTAATCATGCGGTTTCTATAAATGATACAGAAAAAGCTGTAAGCACTCTTCTTGAGCTTACAGAGGGGGCGCATCATTTTTTTGATAAATATACATTTGTTGATACCTCTAAAAGAGAAAGACTTGCAGAAGAGCTTGTAAAAGTTGAAGAAGGGCTTAACGAGCAAGTGGCTTCACTGGAGAGAATTCAAGATGAAAGTAAGACACTTTCAGATGAGCTTAATAAACTCTCTTCTCTGCGAGAAACAACGCTTACAAAAGAGTATGAAGAAGAAAAAAAGATAATGCTTCTAGAGAGTAAGTTGCGAGAGCTTAAAAGTACCATCTTACTTCGTACACAACAAGAAGGAGAGCTTGCACTTAGAAAGCAGTCGTATGAAGGACTTCTCAATGAAAGTGTGGTTATTGTTGGAAGAGAAATGCTTTCTTTTGAAACATTTGAACAAGACACTGAGCTTGAAAAACATGAACGAGATCAGCTTCTTCGTCTTATCGAGCGCACAAAGCTTCGTATCGAAGAGTCAAGTATTCCAAATAAAGAAGAGGTTTTGACTGAATACAAGAATACAAAAGAAAGAGATGAGTATCTTTCTAAAGAGCTTGGGGATATTGAAGATACAGAAACAAAACTCCTTGATCTTATTAAAGAACTTGAGGTAACTTTGCATGATCGTTTTTCTTACGGAATAGAAGAAATAGGAAAAGTGTTTGGTCAGTTTTTTGGAGAAATATTTCCAGGTGGTAAGGCACGGCTTGTTCTTACTGCTATTACAAAAATTGGTGACGATGGTGAAGAAAAACAAGAAGAAGGGGTTGAACTTGATGTGTCTTTACCAAATAAAAAAGTAAAAGAATTGAGCATGTTTTCTGGAGGAGAAAGAGCTCTTGTGTCTATCGCGCTTTTATTTGCGATGAGTCAGGTAACACCACCACCATTTATGGTGCTTGATGAAACAGATGCACCGCTCGACGAGTCAAATGCTCGTAAGTATGGAGCTATGTTAAATAGACTTTCAATGAACAGTAAGCTTCTTGTTATTACTCATAACAGAGAGACTATGAATCATTGTGATATGTTGTACGGTGTCACTGTTGGCGTAGAGGGTGCTTCTAAGCTCCTCTCTATCAACTTTAAAGAAGCTGAAAAGCTTGCTCAGTAAAAACAAAAGCGCCCTAATGGGCGCTTTAGCATAGATGTTTTACTTTATGTGCTTGCTCAGACCTGCAAAGTTTTCCAAAGCTTTTTGGTGTTCTTTTTCTAGGGCTGCAGTTACCTTCGAAGCAAATGACGATCGTGAACTCACGGTTGTTTCGCTGGGCCACAACTTGAACTTCTTGTAAAAGAACAGAAATAGGACCGTGAAGCCGTTGAAGCACTTCATGAACAACGATGTAGATGAATGTGTGGGATTCAAGGTTTCCTGTCGTGTCACACTGAAAGTACGGAATTGGAAAAGTGATTTTCGACATTCTAGCTAGCTCTTTCTGTGGATTTTTTAAGAAAAGAACAATATTTAATTATACAACTAAAATAGTATTTAGTCAATTTACCTCTTTTTTAGATAGAGGGCTACATAAAACAGTCTGTTATATGGTATAGTGTTTAAAATATGCAAAGAATTTTTACTGGGCAAGTAAGTATTACCTCTAAAAAAGATGGGTACGTTCGTGTGGCAGGTCTTGCTACTGACGAAAAAGGAAAGCCAGCAGAAGGGGCTATTTTTGTGCCACATGACGAGCTTCATACAGCACTTCATCATGACTTGGTTGAAGTTGAACTTTTAGGAAAGAAGAAAAATCATAAAGGGCAAGATGAGTTGTATGGCATCATAAGAAATATTGTTGAGCGAGGACGCAAAGGATATGCCGGAATTCTTGAAGAAGAAAATGGTATGACTTTTTTTGTGCCTGACGATAAGCGTATGTATACCGATGTGATTATTCCAAATAACGAACGTGATGGAGGACAGCTTGGTGACAAGGTAATCGTTGCGCTTGTTGACTGGAATGACCCAAAGAAGTCTCCGATAGGTCGTGTAACTAAAGTGCTTGGTCGTCCCGGAGATAATAATGCTGAAATGTTGGCATATGCTCTTGAGCGTGGATTTTCTGATGAACATAAAGAAGAGGTAAACAAGGAAGCAGAAGAAATTAAAGCTCGTGGTATCACCGAAGAAGATAAACAAGGAAGACGTGATTTTCGTGGAGTGGCAACATTTACCATCGACCCATTTGATGCAAAAGATTTTGATGATGCGATTTCATTTAAAAAACTTGATAATGGTAACTACGAGGTGGGTATTCATATTGCAGATGTTTCGTACTATGTACGTCCTGAGACAGCGCTTGATGAAGAAGCTGTTGCGCGTGAGACGAGTGTATATTTGGTGGACCGTTGTATCCCTATGCTTCCTGAGGTCCTCTCTAATGATCTCTGTTCATTAGTGCAAGGTGAAGATAGACTTGTAATGTCATGTGTGCTTGAGCTTGATAGTGAAGGAAATGTTCATGACGAATGGTATGGACGTTCAGTAATTCATTCAAACAGGCGTTACACCTATGAAGACGCTCAAGTTACCTTAGATACAGGGGGTGGTGATTTTTCTGAAGAACTAGCCATTTTAAATGCTATTGCAAAGAAGCTTACAAAAGCTCGATTTGAAAATGGTGCACTTTCTCTTGAAACAGAAGAGGTTAAGTTTAAGCTTGATGAAAAGGGTGTACCAATTGATGTGTATGTAAAAACCCGAGGGGACACTCATAAGATGATTGAAGAGTACATGCTTTTAGCGAATAAGTATGTAAGTAAATTTATTACCAAGAAACAAGAAGAGGTAAACGGAGAAGGGAACGCTATCTGCGTGTACCGTATTCACGATAAACCAGATGCCGATAAGATGCACGATCTCGATCTTTATATTCGTGGACTTGGTTATAATGTTCGCTTCATGGATGGGCTTATTGCTTCCAAAGAACTCAACGCTCTTCTTCAAAAAATGGGTGACCGTCCAGAAAAGGCGCTTCTTCAGGTGCATATTACTCGCTCTATGGCAAAAGCTGTGTACAGTACCTACAACGTTGGACACTATGGTCTTGCGTTCGAATACTACTCACACTTCACTTCACCGATTCGTCGTTACCCAGACGTACTCACTCATCGCCTCTTGATGAGAGTACTTGCTAATGATCTTCCAAAAGAAGAGGAGCGTGGTATCTACGATCGTTTCTGTGCGCTTGCTAGTCGAAGAGAAAAAGAAGCATCAGATGCTGAACGTGGAAGTATTAAATACAAACAAGTAGAGTATATGTCGTACCGTATTGGACAAGAATTTGAAGGAATGGTTACTGGTGTTTCTGAATGGGGTGTTTATGTTGAAGAGAAGGAAAGTAAGTGTGAAGGAATGATACGACTTCGCGACCTTGGAGATGATTTTTATAACTTTGACCAGCGTGGTGGGCGAGTATTTGGTGAACGAACTGGTGTTGAATATACAATCGGTACTCCTGTTCGTATTAAAGTAAAAGACGCGAACCTTGATCTCAAAACAATTGATTACGCGCTTGTATAGCTTGCGGTTTATGAGTTTTTCATGTTTACTTGTAGCGGTTGAACATTTTTAAAATCGAAAAGAGGAGAGACATAATGTCTTTTTTAAGAAAGGCGGCAATTGAGTTTGTTAATTTGGTGTGCAATAACAGACTTTTCTTTTTTCTTGCAAAGAAGAGGGGATGGTTTGATGCGGTATTTGTGATGTATCCAGCAGACCGAAGGTTTGCTGACCACTTCACATTCCGTTTGCGTCAGAAGTGTATTAGGTGGAAGCCGTACATCATTGGAATGATTGTGCATCCATCCGGTAAAAGAACGCTCATGTTCGCTATCTCTGCATACGTTGATCAAATGGATACAAAAGAAGAAGCAGAAAATCTTCGTACGCTCTACGAAAGGTCTTTTGGGATTAAGGAAAGCTTGGGTGCGCAGTCGCTTCACTTTGCTGGGACACTGCCTGGCAGGTTTGTTTTTTTGAGAATCAATAGAAAAAACGATAAGTATAACGAAAGGAGTGCTACACAAATTAATGTGGTCAAAGCGATCGAATCATTACGACAAGAGCTTCTTCATGGTAGCTCTAATCCTGTTGTAGTGCTCGGTGCAAATGGCTATATCGGAAAAGCTGTCACCTTCTCTCTTTTGGAGAAAGGTGTACATGTTATCCCTGTAGATAAAACAGCAACAACTCCGTACAGGAAACCGTGTATACCGTATCTGCTTGTGAACATTACAGGACCTGAAGCCATTAACGAGTATATTGATCCTCGTTTGATGGGAGAAGATACTGTGGTGCTTAATGAGGTGTACCCAGCTCCTCACGCAGACATTGTGAAGGACATCAGGTCTCTCGGTGCTTCGGTGTACCACATTCAGGGAGTGAAGAGTGCTACGGTGCCTCCATTCCCTGGTGCATACCAAGGTGCTATTCCGTGCTGTGCCGCACTTGCTACGGAGGAGTACGAAGTGTCTATTGCTCAACTTTAATTTTTGGCGTCTTGTGTGAACACAGGGCGCCTTTTTGTATATCTCTACTATATACTTGTAAATATGTTTGTGTACGATGTTATCAATACGCTCCTTGTTATCATTCTGCTGTTCAACACTGCACTCCTTTTGCCTATTTTACGAAATGTAAAAAATAACATTCAGACGTTCGTGTATGCTGTAAATATTCTCACTATCTTGCTTTGGATTGTGACAATGATAGGATATCGCTCAGAGACTTTATATTTTGATACATGGCTACGCGCCCTCTATGCTACAGCTATTTTTATAGGTGTGACGTATATGCACTTTACGTTCTTCTATCCTGTGTATTTTAATGCTGCACGTTACTACATGTATGTCGTTAATGGTCTTGCGTTTATTACGGCATACCTTGTAACTCTTACTAATACGGTTATTGTGCGAGGGGTAAAAACTCCTTACGGGGAACCAGAAATCATCTTCGGCCCACTTTTCCCGCTCTATATTACGGTTATTATTATCCCTTTTATTGTTGGCTTTATTCGACATGCTTATCTTGTTCTCAGTAAGAATACTAAAGTTCTTTACCTTCTTGTTGGTTATTTTATTTCAGCAAACACCGCTTTTGTTACCAATTTAATGCTTCCTTATATGGGGGTGTTTATCTTAAATTGGGTTGGTCAGTTCTTTACGATTGTCATGGTGTCATTTACGACATACTCAATTCTTAAGTTTAACTTAATGAACATACGTTTCTTTACTATTAACGTAGGGGTTGCTTTTCTCCTTATTATTACGCTTTCACAGGTTCTTTTTGCGGATTCTATTAAAGACCTTTTGGTAAGTAGTTTTGTATTTGTGGTAGCTGCTGGAACAGGTCTCTATCTTGTAGTTCTCAGTCAGCGTGAGCGTGCAGCTCTTGATAAAACAATTTCTCTTAATATCGAAATTAAAAAAATTAATAAAGAGCTTGAAGATGCAAATAAACGTTTACGTTCATTAGATATTCTTAAGTCAGAATTTATCTCTCTTGTGTCCCATCAGTTACGAGCTCCTCTTACGGTGATTAAAGGTTATGCTGCAACTATTTCTGATGGCATGGTGGGTAAGATTACCGAAAAACAAAAAGAAGTTGCAATTCATATTTACGATTCAGCGCAGTCACTTGCAAGTCTTGTGGAAGATTTCTTAAACGTTACCAAAATCGAACAAGGTGGAATGCAGTATGATCTTAAGAAGTGTAATGTAAATGAACTTGTTCTTTCTTTTTTGGGTGACATGAAAATACAGGCTGACCATAAAAAACTTAAGTATAAAGTTTTTGTAAGCACTAAGAATCTATACCATGTTATGGCAGACGCCATTAAGTTGCGACAGGTGTTTATCAATCTAGTTGATAACAGTATTAAGTACACACCGTCTGGTTTTGTTGAGGTAAGATTATCTGAAGGAGTAAAAAAAGGAACAGTTACTTTTAGTGTGACAGATTCTGGAATAGGGATAAGCAAAGAAACAAAGAAAAAGCTTTTTACAAAGTTTGGACGTGGAGAAGGGGCTAAACTTGTAAGTGGCGGATCAGGGCTTGGTCTTTACCTTGCAAAGCAAATTATTAAAGCACATAAAGGTTCCATTGAAGCGGTTTCTCCCGGAACGGATAAGGGCTCTACCTTTTCAGTTACTTTGCCGTATACTAAGGAATAAGACTTAATCTTAACAGTATGAAAACAGTAATGATTATTGAGGACGATAAAGGGTTGCAGGATATCTATGCGATATGTTTTTCTGCTGCGGGGTATCAGGTAATCATTGAAGGCGATGGACTTTCTGGTATTTCTGAAGTTATTGATAAAAAACCAGACATCATTTTACTTGATGTGATGATGCCTACTATGGATGGGTTTGCTTTTCTTAAAGCTCTTCACGAAAATACAGAACTTCATGTTCCGGTTGTTGTTTGCTCTAACCTTTCTGATAAAGAAACAAGAGAGAAAGCGCTCTCATACGGAGCAAAGAAAGTTCTCCTTAAGGTGAATTATTCGGGCAAGGAGTTGGTAAATGAAATCAGTACAGTTCTTCAAGAAGAAGAGCATAAGAAATAGTAAGTTACACACAGGGTATTTGAAGTAACGAGGTATATACTTGTACATATCTAAGGTTAGATATGGACCCACTCTTTTTTATAGATAATATACGTTTTGATCTTGTTGGTATTGTTATTGCAGTGCTAGGTATTCTTACTCTTGCTGGAATTGTTTTTTTTAGAAATCGTCACAGTATCACAGGAAGAAGCTTCTTCTTCTTTGCGTGCATTACTATTTTCTGGGGTCTTTCAAACTATTTCCTCTACAAATTCTCTGATCCAGAAGCGGCTCTTCTTATGCTTCGTTTGCATATTTTCTTCTCTATTTGGCATGCGTACGCCTTTTTTCAGCTTGCTTATGTTTTTCCTTACGAACAGAAAGAGCTTCCTTCTTGGCATAGATATATTTTGCTTCCCCTTGCGTTCTTTTCTTCAACACTTCTCCTTATTCCGTTTGTATTTCATCAAGTGAGTCACATGATTCCGGTTGATGAAGTGGTTAATCCTGAGAAGAGTCAGGGAGTGATACTTGCTGGAGTTGTTACCTTAGCCTTTTTCCTCGCAGGTATTCTCGCTCTCCTTAGACGTATTGGTCAGTCAAAGGGTGATGAGCGCCGTCAGGTAATGCTTATGTTTACGGGAATGTCTATTACTGCTGGACTTGTTCTTCTGTTTAGTTTTATTTTACCTATTGGGTTTAAGAATTTTGACTTTATTCCTTACGGTGCACTTTTCTTGTTTCCGGTAGTGGTGTTTACGGCATACGCTATCTATATTGTTGAAATGTTCCACGTAAAAAATATTTTTGCTGGAATGTTTACATTCTTTCTTTGTGTTATGTCCTTGGTTGAACTCGTTCTTGCAGACACGATTGAACAGGTGGTGCTCCGTGTCTTCGTATTCCTCCTTACACTTTTTGTTGGTATACAGTTAGTAAAGAATACTTTTGAAATTGAGCTTGCAAATGAGCAAAAGTCAGAGCTTATGAGTTTTGCTACACATGAAATTCGCACCCCTATTACGGTAATGCGAGGCTATGCTACTATGCTTTTAGATGGAGATAGAGGAGAAGTTAGTAATCCAGTCAAAGATCTTCTTCAAAAAATAATGATCGCAGGGAATGATGTAACAACCCTTCTTTCTGAATATCTTGATAAATCAAAAATCGAACTTGATCAACTTGAGTATGTGCCTACTCGATTTGAGGTAAATGAAATGGTTAATGAGGTGTTGTCTATTTTCACGGTGCACGCAGAACAAAAAGGGGTGCAAATTACTAAAACAATTCCTCTTAACCATAAACATTTTGTGTATGCTGATCGTGCAAAAATGAAAGAAGTGGTTATTAATGTTATTGATAATTCAATTAAGTACACTAAAGAGGGTGCTATTAATGTTTCTGTAGCAACAGAAAAAGGTATGATGGTAATCAAAGTTTCAGACACTGGTGTAGGTATTGAAAAAGAGGTTATGCCATCTTTGTTTAAAGAATTCTCTCGAGCTGATCTTCAGAAAGTTAACATTCTTGGAAGCGGGCTTGGTCTTTATCTTGCAAAGAAGTTTACCGAAGCTCAGAAGGGTCATATTTGGGCTGAATCAGAGGGTAAAGATAAAGGTTCTCAGTTTTATATTACCTTACCTGAAGTTAAGCGCTCCTAAACTTGTTTCTCATAATTAACCACCATCTATGAATACAAAAAGAAAAATCATGATTGTTGAAGATAATGCAGATCTTCAAAATATTTATAAGCATAGTTTTGAGAAGTTTGGGTATGAGGTAATTCTAAAAGCAAACGGTTTAGAAGGAGTAGTAGAAGTTGCAAAAACACTCCCTGATGTTATTCTTCTTGATCTTATGATGCCGGGGATGGACGGTTTTGGCTTTTTGAAACAAATGAAAACAGTTGGCACGCTTTCTATTCCTGTTGTTGTTTGTTCCAATATTTCGGATGTAGACACCATGAACAGAGCCTTAAAAGAGGGTGCTCAGGCAGTTATTCTTAAGGTTGATTATTCAGGAAAACAGCTCGTAGACAAGGTTACTTCAATTGTTAATGATTTTTACGCCAAAAGAGAGGAGGCTCAACGTCTTATGGCACAAAGATAAAAGTGCTGAGGGTGGGGGTTTTCTTTTTTCTTAACATGTGGTAGAATATCCTTTATGTTAAAAATCAGATTACAGCGCACAGGGCGCAAGAACGACCCACACTTTCGCTTGATTGTTACCGAAGGTATTCTCAAGCCTAAAACATCTCAGTTTGCTGAGATTGTTGGAACATACAATGTGAAGGCTGGAATTTTCGAAGCAAAAGCTGATCGCGTTAAGCACTGGATCTCAGTTGGTGCTCAAGTAACTCCAACCGTTCACAACCTCCTTGTTTCAAAGGGTGTTATCGAAGGAAAGAAAATAAACGTTCTTCCAAAGAAAACTCCTCAGAAAAAAGAAGAGAAGTAATAAGTAAAAACAGCACCTCGAGTGCTGTTTTTACTTAAATGTGAATAACCTTAGTTTGCTTTACGATAAGATTGTTACACTGTAAAGTATAAGTACAATATAATATGAAAGATCAAGAATTTGTTGAGTATGTAGTTAAAGCATTGGTAGATAGTCCTGAAAAAGTTAAGGTTGAACGTCGAGTAGATGAAATGGGAGTGCTTATTACGCTTGATGTTGATGCGTCTGATATGGGAAAGATTATTGGTCGTGACGGAGCAACGGCAAAGGCTCTTCGTACACTTCTTCGCGTTGTTGGTATGAAAAATAACGCTCGTGTAAATCTTAAAATTAACGAACCAGAGGGACGTGGTGTGTACAAAGAAGAAGAAATTGGTTCTCAGTCATATATGCCTCGTTATGATGCAAATGATGTGGATGCGGTCATGAACGACCTTAAGTCTATTTAAAAAATTACTTCATCTACTTTGTCGAGCGGGTAGTTTTGTCAGTCGCCGTAGGTCTAACTACGTCTTCTTCCAAAACTACCCGCTCTTCGCGTATCTAAAGCAATTTTTTAAATAGACAGCAATAACAAATTATCCAACCTGCTTATTTATTTTTACTGAAAAGCAAAGCAGTACCTGTTAACGTCGCTTTGCATTTCAATACGTTTTTGATATACTGTCAAGATATGGCTTCTAAAAAACAAGCTCCACTTCGTTTTCATATTGTAACTATTTTCCCAGACATGTTTGTGAGTTATTTTGGAGAATCTATTTTATCTCGCGCTATCGAAAATAAGTTACTTGAAGTAAAAACTTACGCACTTCGTGAATATACTCAAGATAAACATCGTCGCGTCGACGGTCGTCCTTATGGTGGCGGTCCTGGAATGATTATGTGGGTAGACCCAATTATTCTTTGCGTTGAAAAAATTCAAAAGGGAATTGCTCGAAGAAAAAACACAAAAGTTCTTACGGTGATTTTTAATGCTGGGGGAGAAAAGTTTACCAACTCAATTGCTCAAAAAGTTGCAAAGGACTATACCGATATTATTTTTATTTGCGGAAGATATGAAGGTATCGATAGTCGTGTTAAAAAAATTCTAAAAGCTCGTGAATGGAGTATTGGAGACTACGTTTTAACAGGCGGAGAGCTTCCAGCTATGGTATGTGTTGATACTATTGCTCGCCAGATTAAAGGTGTGCTCCATGACGAGCTCTCTCTTGAAGAAAAGCGTATGGCGTCTCATGAAATCTACGGCCGCCCTGAAGTGTATGAACATAAAGGAAAGAAATATAAAGTACCTAAGGTACTTCTCTCTGGTAATCATAAATTAATTGATGAATATCGCGCTCAAAGAGAAAATGTGATCGGCAAAAAGAAGGTTGTATAGCTGTATGTATATAAAGATAAAAGCAGTACCTGATGCAAAGATAGAAAAGATAGAAAAAGTAAAAGACAACGAATATCGTATATGGGTAAAAGCTCCTGCAGAAAATAACGCTGCAAATAATCGTCTTTTAGAGTTGTTGCGAAAAGAGTTTCCTGATGTGCCTGTACGTCTTATAAGTGGTCACCACAGTCCTTCAAAGATATTTTCTATTAACTAGCATGAGGTGTTCTTTTTTGGTACAATAACGACTACTGTTTATTAAAATAGTATGCCAATGTAGCTCAGTTGGTAGAGCACTTCCATGGTAAATCGTAAGATTTTTGCCCACGTAAAAAGTAATTCTTACGTGAATCCTGAATAACGGTTAAAGACCTGGTGAAGGTTAAGACCGTGGCGACATTTATCGCCCGAACGACTGACAAAGGTTTCCATTTTTTTGGAAAAAGATACAGTCTAGTCCCTATATATCACTTTAATTAAAGTTAGGGTGTAAACGAAGGAAGAGGTCACCAGTTCGATCCTGGTCATTGGCTCAAAAAAATAAAACAACCCAAATGGGTTGTTTTATTTTTTTGAGCCAGAAGTGAGAATCGAACTCACGACCTTCTCGTTACGAGTGAGATGCTCTACCAACTGAGCTATTCTGGCATCATTTCGAAAAGTATAATACGAGGTAGATCTCTTTTCAAAGGTTATTTTTTTATGTAGTATAGTAGTGGGATAATCATAAAGGTGGTATGGTGTCAAAAAACCCAGTTAAAGAAGACGCTTTTCGTTTTAAAGTTTTGTGGTCACTCACCAGTGAGTGGCGTACCAGTAAGGAGGTGTGGGAATTGTACAGAAAGCACTTCCCGTTGAATATTTTTAGGAGGTTACTTCATTTTCCTGCAACGATAGGTGAGATTGAAAAAACACTTCGAGTTCTTTGTGGACTAAGGCTTGCCGAAAGACAAGTAATTCAAGTTCAAGATGAAAGGGGTAGTATTATCCTTTTTAGAATTTCTGAAGAAGGAAAGAAACTTCTTAATCTTCGTCAGAAAAATGAGCATTAGTTTTTCGTACGGGAAAGCTAATGCTTTTATTTTTTTGTAGTTGCTTAAGTAAACGTAGCTGTAGTACTATGCTATGTAACATGAAAGAAGAAGATGGTAAAAAAATTGAAGAAGAAATCGCTTTGATTGAAGCAGAAATGTACTCTTCGTATTTTTGGAATGATAAAGAAAAAGCGCAAATTACAATAAAGCGACTAAAAGATCTTAAAGATAAAAAAGATGGAGTAAACGCGCTTGATAAAGGCGCTGCAATTGTAAGTATATTAGCGGGCGCAGGAGGTGACGATAGTGAAGATTTTGTTCGCATGCTTCTTGAAATGTATCTTGCGTACTTTGACAGAAAAGGGTTTTCATACACCGCTCTCCATGATCATAAAAATGATCATGGCGGGTATCGCAATATCACATTTGAGGTTGAAGGTAAGATGGTCTACGGGCTTTTAAAACATGAGTCTGGTGTTCATCGTCTTGTGCGTATCTCTCCTTTTAACGCTCAAGCAAAACGTCACACATCGTTTGCGCTTGTTGAAGTGCTTCCTGTTATTCCGGAAACAGAAAAGAAGCAGCTTGGTAGCGATGAGATTCGCTTTGAGACATCAAAAGCAAGTGGTCCTGGTGGACAGAATGTAAACAAGCGCGAAACTGCTGTGCGTGTTATTCATATTCCGACAAACATTTCTGTCGCTGTTGCAACAGAGCGACAACAAGAGCAGAATAAACAAAAAGCGCTTGAAATTCTTCAGGCTAAATTATTTAAACTAGAAGAAGAAAAAAGAAAAGCAGAAATTGAAGGTCGTCAGGTGAGTAAGATAACAGAGATAGAGTGGGGTAATCAAATACGATCATATGTACTTCATCCATACAAAATGGTAAAGGATCATCGTACGGACCACGAAACCAGTAACGTTGAAGCAGTGCTTGAAAAAGGAGAAATTGATGGTTTTATAGAAGCTGAAAGGGAATTATAATTCTTTTTATTAACAGGAACGACTTTTTTATTTTATAAAAAAGTGTAATAATGATATTATCTATGGTATATGTATCTAAAATAATGTCATTATTTTTTATTTTATTAAGTGTAGCTTATTCTTCGGCATTAGTTCAAGTTTCAGCTTCAGCTTCTGCTTCTTCTTCGGTACAAGCACCTGTTGTGCAAATGATTGCAGATGTTGCTTTACAGGATTGTTCTTATAATCGCTCAACATCTTCTGTTTCTGGGTTAATAAAAATACAATGTAATATTTCTAATAAATTTGGTGCACAAGGTGACATTAAATACGGTATTCAGCTTGTTCGAAAAAATGGACAGGTGACTGAAATTATTGACACAAAAGTGTATGACGAAACATTGTCTTTATTTAATGGTCAGACTATTACAAAAAGTATAGATTATGTTCCTCCTAGTTATCTACAGGGAGACTATCAATTAAGAGGTGTTTTGAGAACTTCAGGTGGTTTAATGCTTTCGTCTATTTTTATCGGTGTTGTGCAGTTACGGGCGTTAAATTCTCAACATCTAAATATTGAAAAGACTTCGTGTTCTTTTGTTGTTAACTCAGAAGCTCCTTTATCTATATACAGTGCCAAGAATACATTACAAGCAAATCAAAAAGACTCTCTTGAGGTGGTTTGTGATGTGTCTTCGTATGCAAATGAAGAAATAATTGCTATCCCAAAAGTATTTACATATGAGCGTACAGTGTTTGGGGATGTTGTAGCTGGTTCAAAAAATTTAAAAAATATACAATCACAAATTGTTTATTCAAAAAAAGAATCTAAGAAAATTAATTTTACCCTTCCGGGTGATTTGAAACCTCAGATGTATGAGGCCGTTCTCACACTTAACGATACTAACGGTCGGATTATTTCTAATACAATAACTATTCCTTATCTTATAAACGGAGAAGGTGCATCTATAGAAAATATTATTTTAGATAAATCTTATTATAAAAAAAGAGATAGTGCTGAAGTGGCGGTTTTTTTTAAAGTATTTTCAAGTATTCTAGAAAAAAATACTTCAAAAAACACTAAAGATTTTCTTGTTTCAAAAGAAAGTATAAAAAAAATTACCCTTTTTTTTACTGATAAAGCCGGTAATATTTGTTCTGAAGAAAAAAGGTTTGCTGTTAAATCTGGAAGTCGTAGTTTTTTCGAAAAATATAAACTTACGATTATTGAGGAATGTTTGAACCCAAAAGTTACGGTAACTATAAAAGATGAAAGTGGTATAGTTTTTGCACAGAAAACTATTTCAGTTACAAGTGAAAATATGAGTGATAAAAGTAAAATAAATAATAAAGCCCTTTTCATTATTTTCTCTATTTTTTTTGCTTTAGGTGTAAGTTTTTTCGTTATAAAGAAATACAAACAAAGATCTGTTTTTGTAAATAATCAATAAATATATGTACTTTTTAAAAACACAACCAATCATTTTAGCAAGTCTTATTTTTTTAAGTGGTTCCTCTGTGCATGCTGGCACATATCTTGTTCAAGCATTTATAAACGCAAACAGTTTAAATGATTATACGTATACGGTTAATCTTGATAAAAGCTCATATTTTATCAATGAGTCAATCGTCGTTTCAGGGACTATTGATAATGGATATAATACAACCTTTTCAGATCCGGGGATAATATTTCCGGCACATGGAGATTTAGTGGCGATAAATAACCGTGATAATATTTCTAAGTCTGTTATTGATGTAACTTTAGCTCCTTATTTTGGTAATATATCTCCCCCGTTCGGGTCTGTTTCCTTTAGCTCTGGAGTAAATCAAGCAACTTCTAGTATCTCATTTAAATTAACCTCATGGGGCGGGAACGCTTATTTTAATCCGCATGTTATATTTGCAACTATCCCATATTATGTTGCTCTTCCACCATCTGTTGATATTTATTTTTCTCAAAAATAAATAGTTATTGTTTTACAGAAGTTGAGAGGAGTTATCATATATAATTCACATTTGTGAAGTTTATCAGCATGGTATACTGGATATATAATATTTACTTTATGCTTTATTTTGACAGAGTCTCGAAAGAATACGAAAACGGTAATAAAGTTCTTGATAGTATTTCCCTTACAATTAGTAAAGGAGAACTTGTTTCTATTGTGGGGCATTCAGGGGCAGGAAAAACAACCCTTATTAAAATGCTTCTAGCGGAAGAATCTCCAACAGAAGGGGTTGTTTCATTTAACTCTGATAATATTCATGATCTTCGCGGTAAAGGAATTACTCAGTATCGTCGTAAGGTCGGGGTTGTGTTTCAGGACTTTCGTCTTATTCCAAATAAAACTGCGTATGAAAACGTTGCTTTCGCTATGGAGGCAGCAGGGAAGCATGACGATGAAATCAGGGACGACGTTCCTCATGTACTTGATCTTGTAGATCTTAAAGATAAGATGCACCACTTCCCTCATCAGCTTTCTGGTGGAGAACAGCAGCGTGTAGCTATTGCACGAGCTATCATCAATCGTCCAGAAATCATCATTGCAGATGAACCAACAGGAAACCTTGATCCTCTCAATACCTATGATATTGTGCAAATCCTTAAGAAGATTAACGACCTTGGTACAACAGTTATTCTCACAACTCATAATAAGGGTATTGTAGATAATCTTGGTCGTCGCGTTATTACTATGGAAAGTGGACGTATCACCAGAGACCAGAAGTCTGGAAGATTTACAATGTAACCTAAAAAGAAAAAGCATGCGATCACTTATTATCAAAAGAACTATTTTAGCTGGGCTCCGTGGATTTTATCGTAATAAGACGGTATCACTTTCGTCTATCTTCATTCTCACAATCACGCTTTCGATCGTCACATCTTTTTATCTTTTTGGGGCAGTGTTTGATTATACTCTTGAGCAAATTAAGGGGAGGGTGGATGTACGTGTGTACTTTACGGTAGATGCTACAGAACAGCAGGTAACTGAAGTACGAGCAAAGCTCCTAGGTCTTCCTGATGTAAAAGAGGTAACCTATGCATCGCGCGAACAAGCACTTCAGGACTTTAGAAAGAAACATGAAGGTGATCAGCTTACCTTGCAAGCTCTTGATGAGCTCAACGAAAATCCTTTTGGGTCATCACTTTCAGTTCTCGCAAAAGATACTGCTCGCTATGAAGCAATTGCAAGTCAGTTGAGTGAAGGATCGGGATTCTTGGGAGACGCTCGTGGTGTAATTGATAAAGTAAACTACACACAAATTAAAGATAGTATTGATAAGCTAAACAGTATTATTGGGTGGACAAATACTGTAGGGTTCTGGCTCTCTGTAGTGTTTGTGCTTATGAGCTGTATGATTGTGTACAACACTATTCGTCTTGCAATCTTCGTATACAGAGATGAAATTGCGGTGATGAAGCTTGTAGGTGCATCAAATATGTTTATTCGTGGTCCGTTTATCGTAGAAGCGGTTCTCTATGCGGTGGTTGCAACATTTGCAACACTTGTCATTTTCTTCCCAGCTACAATGTGGGTCACAAAGAAGACTGTATTTTTCTTTGAAGGGCTTAACATTAATGCATTTTATACAGCGCACTTTCTTGAGCTTACAGCAACATTGCTTATCTTTGGATCTGTGCTTACTGTTATTTCCTCTCTTCTTGCTGTCCGCAAATATTTGAAAGTCTAAAATCATCTCATCTACTGCATTGAAGGAAATTTTACTCCACGCGCCGTACAAGAAGTACGTCTTGGTCGTAAAAATTTCCTTCGCCTTGTGTCTAAGACAATTTTAGATTTTCAAGAATACATGCTTCCAAAAATTTGTTGCGCCTAGAATTTGAAACAATTTTTCGTGTTTTAAAAATTCCTATTGATTATATAAAAAGAAAAAGCCGAACGAACTCTGCTTTAGGTTGGTTAAGATCTCGATTTTAACCAGGGTTGACTGCATAGTCAGCATCAATGTCACCTCGCACTCAACCAAGGCTAAATGTTGGGTTGCTGCTTTCGGTCAAGTGATGTGCATCTTTATGACCAGCTTCGTATCCTTGTTCAAAAATCCTCTTCGTACTCATGAATTCTTCATGAGTACGTGGTCTAGCTTTACCATCAACGATTACCCACATTGATGAGCACGCATGGTTTGCGTAGGGGTGTCTCGGAAAGTGTTGCTCCTCAGTTCCGCCGCAATCGCCCTCGGTAGTCTTTCTCTACAAAAAGCCTTCCATTGCAATTCTCCGCAGTTGCGGCCATGGTTTTGCCCCTTTGCTATATAAGCAAGATAGACCAATCAAAGACCTTTGATTGAAGAAAATCTATTTTGCTGATTTCTGTACCTAGACCGCGATGTCTTTTCTCATGATTGTAGTAACCAAGAAAAAGATTAAGTTTGTATTGTGTTGTATCCAAGGAATCTTCTGAATGAAATCCAAAGCGTAACGCTTTCTCATTAAGAGTTCTATGAAATCTCTCAATCTTTCCATTTTCTTCTGGACAATATGGGGTATTTCTACGATGAACAATAGACTGCGTTAGTAGATGGCCTTCTACTGTTCTAGCAATAAATTCTTTACCGTAATCAGTGTGAATCTTTTGTATACAAAATGGTGAGTGGGTCTGTGGCCTCTTAATGAAATCAACAGTATTACTAGCGTTAGCTATTTCATAGCTCCATGCAAATACCCACCTACTAGCGTCGTCTACGGCTGTATAAATGACTCTCCCTTGTTTGTATCCAAATGGATAGATTATGTCCATTTGTAACTCAAATCCCGGTGTCAGGTGAGAGAACAATTTCTTCTTCCATTGCTTTTGTGTATGAGTGTAGCTGTCGGTATATCGTCTATTGTTTCTTTTTAAGATTCTGTAGATAGTCACAGGATTAAGTGTTATGTTGTTTTCATGTTGTAATCTATCGTGAAGTGTTTCTGCTCCATCTGCGTAATACGTGTCTGCGAGATTAATGACTAGCTGTTCAATAACTTCCGGAGTTCTGTTATGAGCTTTACAAAACCGCTTCTTCTTTACTGTTGTTAGTCCTTCGCTCCCAAAGCGCTTGTATCTGCTTAACCATTTATGTATAGACTATCGAGAGACTTCGAGTTCCTTCGCAATCTCTACTACAGTTTTTTCCTTGTTGATAATTGATTTAAGCTTGTTTTCCTTAAGATTCATGTAATTTGCATCAAATGAATTCATGGGTAAAGTGTAAACTCTATTGCTGCAATGTTAACAATTTTTACTTTTTTTACTCAAACTCTTTTGATCGGGTAAGTGCTCCGTAGAGACCTCCAAAGTCTTTTAAGGTACCTCGTGCAAAGATAGGAGTATTTGGATACATAGTGAGGAATCGCTTCGCTTCACGCTCAATGCTCTCTATATGGAGATCGTTCATCACAGGGCCGCCATATACCACAATAGAAGGAGACCAGTACATAATAGTGTTTGCACCAAAAATACCGGCATAGTGATGCACCTTTTCCCATGCCTGAACATCGTGAACTTCTTTTGATGGTTTACCAAATCTTTTTTCAAGAGCTCCTCCACCGATTAAACTTTCCACGTCATGCATGTCATCGATAATTGTATGGCCAATTTCAAAACCGTAGGTATGTGCATCAATATGCCCGTTTACTATGCGTGCACCATTAACTCCTGTACTAATAGTAATATATGCAACAATAGCGTAGCCTTTGCCGGCACCAAATGTTGCTTCTCCTAAACCTACAAGCGCTGTATCGTTTTCTAGAATAACAGGGCTTTGAAAGAAAGAGGAAAGGGGTTCCTTTAAAGAGAAACCTTGCCATTCTTTAAGGTTGGGTGTTGTACGTATTACACCTTCCTCAGTAAACGTTCCCGGAACTCCCGCAACAATACCCAACACTTTTCTTCCATGTAAAATTTTTTGTGAAGCATCTTTTACCATCTCTAACCACTCTAAAGGATTATGTGATGTAGCAAACACAATTGGTTCTACAAAAGCTTCTTTATGCTCTGTTGCGGTTACTCTTGTTTTTGTTCCACCGATATCAATAAGGAGATACATACTATTTCATTTCATTTTTAAAGGCTGCAATTAAAGGAGTGGTGTAAGGATTTATTTTTTTAGTAAGCGCCATGTATGTTGCCATGTAGTATCCAGCCATAATGAGCTCAAAGACACTTGTAATATTTGTATGATCATCAGTAAGCGAGCTTTGAGTAAAATCATAGTTTTCATACAGTGACTGCATAATAGTGAAGCGCTTCTGTATACGTACATGATCATACTGACTAATAAGATAAAGAAACCCAAAACGGCCACTCTCGTGTACGGTTTCGCTTGTGGTGTAACTTTGAAGTTCGTTATGGTTTGCTTCTGGAATTATGTGAACAAATGAAGGAATTTTTGCGCCTTCATTAATTGCGGCTTTTATAAGGTAACTTACAGGATGAAAAAGTGAACTACTGTAGATGACCGGATAGAGATCTTTAAAGTGTTCCGCAAGACGTTTTCCTGTCTGTTCTGATTGTTCCATGTTAATTTTGGAAGCTTTATCACGAAGAAGGTTTGCTTTTGCATCTTCTTTCATAATGGTCAGAAGTGCAAGGAGTTGATGTCCTATAGAAAAACGAGGCTCAAGAGTGGACTCTGGGAGAGTAACATGAGGAACACCATCTTCTTCGGCGTGTCTAAGAAGTTCTCCACCTTTAGATATTACAGCAATGAGAAGAGATTCTTTTTTTGCTTTGTCGTATCCATCTAAAATTTCTTCAGTATTTCCTGAGTATGAATTAAAAATAAAAAGAGTCTTTGTTTTGTCATAGGCAGAAGGAAGTCCGTATGAGTTGTGAACAATAACAGGGAGCTCTGGAAAAAGAAGCTTAAGAAGATTGCCACAAATGAGTGATCCTCCCATACCACAAATAACAATTGCTTCCGGTGTTTCTGCATAAGGATATTTCACTTCAGGGATGAAATGAAACTGCTCTTTAAATGTACTAAGTGGAGTAAGAATGTCGTCCATAGAATTATACTGCCTTACAGAGACCGAGTCGTATAAGAGCATCATGATAGTCAATGATGGTACGAACGTACTCTGCGTGACTCCATGTAAGTGGTGTTGCCGAAAGTTGTTCTCCTGTAAAAGGGTGAAGCTGTTCCGAAAGAACACCTGAAAGCGGTGAATGTACAATTACCCAATTGAGCCACCCTTCTACCGTTTTTATATTGTCGGCACTTTTTGCTGTGCGAGCATAGTATTGAGCAAGCCAAAGAGTTGTAATGTACCAAGGGTTGGCAACATCTCCTGTCTGAGTGTAGTAGCGATCACCTACATAGCGAGGCACTCCATCAATGCCAGTATGAATGCGAAGCTTAGACTCAATTGTGTCGATACATGTTTTTACAAGGGGGTCATCAACTGAAAGTACTCCGTAAGCAAAAATACCGTAAATACTCGACATGTCGATAGTGGTATCTTTAACCATGATTCCATTTTTTGTATTAATGAGTTTTACAAACATCTTGTCTTCTTCGCTATAGAGATGAGTAAGAATTGCTTGCTTTACTTCCTCTGCTCGAACAGTAAAAAGGCGTTCATCGTTTTCTTTTTCAAAAAGTTTTGCAAAACGCGCACCAGCTAGGAGGCCTGCGTAGACGGTGGAAGCGGTGAATGTTGAGGTGCCATGCTTTTCCTCCCAGAGATCATAACTTGGAAGAGGAAGTCCAGTGGACTCGTCCACAAAGTCATGCAAGAACATTGCCATACGACGAATAACGGTATTGTAGTGCATCTCAATAAAATCAATGTCTTTTGTTTTTTGGTAGTACTCCCAAAGTGCTACAAGCACAAGAGCTGTCTCATCTTCTTGAATTGGGAGTATAGGGACGCCGTCTTTAATAAAGGCATGCCAAGAACTTCCGAGTGAGCGGTCTGACCTATACTTATGCATAAGATATCCGTCTTGTTCAATAACGTCATTACAAAACTTAAAGAAATGTTTTGATATGTTGTATTCTCCAACAAGAAGGAGGGTCATGACGGTCATCGCCCCATCTCGTGGCCACATGTAACTATAAGTATCACGGCCATGCTGTAGCATGTCTGAATCACCGGAAGCGAGTACCGCACCACGATTGTCGATATTGCCACGAATATAAAAAAGAGATTTTTTAAAGAGATCCAACTGACGTTCTTCTTTTATATTACATTCAAGTGATTCTTGGCGTGTAAGCCATGCTTTCCAAAACTTGGTAGTACTTTCTATAAGGTAGTCAGGACTTTTATATTTAATGTAGTCATGAAGCTCGTAGCTCTCACTTTTTGTTTCTCCAACAGTTATCCAGTAGTAGACATTTTTTCGTTCGTCTCCGTGTACTGTTAGGGGAATAGCGCACACTGAGTCTACGTGGCCATGCTCAATAGGGTTTTTGGAAAGTGTCCCATCCTCTGCATCTTTCCATGTACCTTCCTTACCTTCAATGCCATAGAGACCGACACTATACTCGGTAAAAGGGATATCGCTTGTCTCGGCGTACATCATAAAGACTCGGCGTCCTTCATAGTGAACGAGAGCATTTTTATTTGGATCGTAGTAAGCGGTGTCCTCTTGTGAAGTTCCTCCAATTGAAAACACTTGATGGAAAAAGATTTTTACATCAGTTGGATGGTCGCTATGATTAATAACCTCTACCTTACGGAGAAAGATATTCTTTTCATTATAGACGACGTTGGTGATGAAGAGTTCAAGGTTGGTGTGTTTGTTATAACACTTCATTGTACCAACAAAAGTATTTTTATTGAGATCAATTTCTGTTATCCAGTCATCATTATCTAGCCATGAAAGTTTTCCGTTTTGCCAAACACCTATTTTATGAGCTTCGCCACGAACATGATTTTCTACACCAACATAGGGATAGAAAAAATCACTCACAAATCCGTGTTTGTTGAGGCCTACAAAAATATTTCCATTTGCTAAGATGAGCGACTTTGCCATAGAGGATTAGGTAATCTTTGCGCGAAGCTTAAGATCAGCAAGCGCATTACTAAACGCAATAAAAGCTTCGTAAGGTGACTCGTAAGGAGAGAAGTACTTGTGCACATCACCGTCTTCAAACCATTTTGTACACATGTAATAAACATGATCTGATGTCTGGAGTTTGCGCCAGTCATCGATAATTTTAGCGTCTTTGGTTGCTAAGATTTTATCTTCAATACGATAAAGCTCTGCAAGCGATGATTGCTGCATAGTGTTTCCGGTCCACGCAGATAAGTCACGTTCGGTGTCTGCCCATGTAACAATATAAGGCATGTCGACAGTATCTTTTGCATTATATGCTTTACATGTCTCTGATAATGTCTTAAAACCATTGTCAGGATTTTTAAGTATTTCTTTTGGTAAATGGTGTAAGAATTCAAAGATACCAGTATCTTCCCACTGATGTTCACCAAATGTTTCGTAATCCATAAAAAGATTTACAGTTTCCCCATTTCCATTTACTGCATTTACCCATGAAGTAAATTTTTCTGCAGTGAGCGGCCACTCAGACCAAGCTCTGTTACCAAAACGAAAAGCAATGTCATCTGAAAGGCGGTAGTTCTTGAGAAGGAGTTTTATTTTTTCGGTACCTTCTGGGCGATACACAAAGTTTGAAGATCTCCACCCAAGTACAGGGTCCCATCCTTCAGCAATAATTCCTTTGTAATTATTTTCTTCTGCCCATTTTGCCAAGTCGTTACGGTAGGCGAGTTCTGTATTTGAAAATACTTTTGGTGTCACTCCAAAGATACGTTTAAGAATTTTATTTTGCAGCTTAACATGTGCTTCAAATTCTGAGAGCGAGTAATAAAAGGCAAGTGAATGGTAGTAGGTCTCACCAAGTACTTCAACTCGCCCTGTTTCAACAAGTTTTTTAAAGCTTTCAAGGGTTGCTGGTGCATACTTTTCAAGCTGTTCAAGAAGGGTTCCTGAAAGTGAAATACTAAATGTGAATTCTGGGTGCTTTTTAAGAAGCTCAAGGAGTAGTTTGTTTGTTGGTTTATATGACTTTTCACAAATTTTCTTAAGGATTTTTACGTTATTGGTATTTCCTTCTCCTTCGTCATTAAAATATTCATGGTCGTACCCAACATCAAAAGCTCTGTAGTGTTTGATACGAAAAGGTTGATGTGTTTTTAGATAAAGAGCAATTGATGGCATAGTGTATAAGGTTTATGCAAAAGAGTGATAAATAGCTTTTATTTTTTGAGCTGCTTTTTCCCAGGTGATGCCGTGTACTTGGCGATACCCTTCTTTTTGAAGTGTTTCTTTAAGAACAGGGTGTCGAAGAACTGCAAGGATATTGTTTGCGATTGCTTCTGTGTCCCAGAAGTCAACCTTAAGTGCATGGGTAACAACTTCAGAAACCCCAGACTGTTTTGAGATGATAACAGGGGTGCCGTTACTCATAGACTCAAGAGGAATAATTCCAAACGGTTCTGACACTGAAGGCATTACCAGAAGGTCTGCAAGTGAGAAGAGATCTGCTTGCTCATCAAGTGTGTAATACCCTGTAAAAATAAAGTGGTGATTAATGCCGAGATCCGCAGTGAGGGAGATAATTTTTTCTTCCATGTCTCCCGATCCTGCTACTATGAAGTATACATCCTTTTCATGCTCAAGCACCTTCTTTGCTGCGTGGACAAAGTAATCAACGCCTTTTTGTACGGTGATGCGTCCAGCAAAAAGCACTACTTTCTTTCCTTCTTCTTTGAGGCGCTTAAGTGAAGAGAAGCGAGTAGTGCCTTTTCCTATAGCTTCAGTATTTCCGTTATGTACAACACTTACCTTTTCTGGGTGTATCCCATAATGATTAATAACAGTACGTCTGGTAAGTTCACTTACAGCAATGATGTGATCTGCTGCATGGAATCCCTCTCTTTCTTTATCATATACTCGCTGATTAACATTTTGTCCTCCGCATCGATCAAATTCTGTTGCGTGGATATGAGCAATAAACGGTTTTCCTGTGCGCTTCTTTGCTGCGATTCCCGCAGGAAAACAAAGCCAGTCATGAGCGTGAATCACGTCATACTGATCAAGCTCTTTTTGTGACAGGGTGTGCACGAGCGCTCCGTAGTATTCAACTTGTTCAAAAAGACTTCTGGGAAAAATTTTTCCACCAGAAGCGATAAAGTGATTCATCTTCAGTTCATATTGCACACTGTTTAAGTAAGGATTTTGTAGTTCTCTGGCGAGTACTTCTAGATGACCTGTAAGCGGTGCCTGCTTCTCTATATGTTTATCAGCAAAAGCAACCGGAACCTTTACGTCACGGATAGGCATTGTCTTAGGAAGCATAAAGCAAACATGTACATCATTATCAATAAGAGCATGTGCCATGCCCTTACAAGCAACTCCTAAGCCTCCACTGTGATGTGGAGGGTACTCCCACCCAAACATGAGCACTTTTTTAGAAGACATTACTACCTAGTATATAAAAATAAGGAGGGGTTTTAAAAGGAATAACTATAAGAAAATTATGAAAAACTATGAAAAAGCGCCTATGACTAGGCGCTTCTCTAACTGGGAGGAAATAAGGCTTATTTCCTTTTATTTTTATAGGCCGCGTCGCAGTCTTTACTGCAAACAACATCTGCTCCATAGTTGTAAGAACCATACACCTCATTCCCAAACATGCTCTTTTCGCAGCTAGAGCACTTGTGTAGTTTGGAATAAAAAGGCAACCCTTCGTTTTTTTTAAGCTCAGACAGGGTTGGTTGGAGGCGAGAATTCTCCTCAGGTAGAAAGAGACTCGGAATGTTTGAGAACTCTTTTGTGGATATTTTTTGAGGTTTTGGTTGTCTATCTGTCTCTTGAGGGGGATTGTGTCCTTTTCGTACCCCTTTATGTTCTCTGTGACGTGATGCTGTTCGTGGCGACATACATCAAACTCCTTATAATGTTGTAGTGGTGTACTTCTGAGAAGTATCCTACTCCTTTAAAAAATCATGTCAATAAAACAAAGTGTCACAAAAGCAGCACAAAGGGCTCTTTTATTATTTTTATTAATGTGGTATAATAGATATCGTTCACAAAAAAGCAATAACAGTCCAAAGCTTGCATGGCATGAGGCCTTAGCCGAAAGACTAACAGTCGACGGTTTCAAAACCGGCTTGTTATAAAAGCAAGAAGTTCTTATCTGCTCATAAAATTAAATAAGGGCCCTTAGCTCATATGGTAGAGCGCCGGTTTTGCACTCCGGAGGTGAGGAGTTCGATTCTCCTAGGGTCCACCCCAGAAGACAAAGACGCTGAAAAGGCGTCTTTTGTCTTGAAAATACAGGCTATTTGAGCGGTTCCATAATTTCCATTTTCATAGACGATACCTTGGGGGAATTGGAACCATTGTAGCTTCAATTGTTTCTCTAATTTTGCATCTTTCCATACAATACTTGGGTTCTCTAGGTAGTGAGAAACAAAGCCAAGAACTTCATCAAAATCAATTTCCATTTCCTTCATAGAAGCAAGATTGATTTGAGCATCTGTCATTTCTTTTTCAATGAGGTCCAATTGCTGTTTCAAGATGTTATCACTAATAAACCCATCAAGGTTTTTCTTGATAAGTACATTCTGGCGTTCACGAAGTTCATCAACGTACGCTCGTAGCTTTCTTGCATCCTTCTGCTCGTTGGCTGTAGCCTTTCCAAGTTTCTCTTTGAGTTTTTCTTGTAGTTTCTGTATGTGCTTCTTATCAAGATGGAACTTGTCCATATGAGCCATAAAAGCCTCTTCAAACTTGTCTCTGTTATAGTTAGAGCCTTTGACCTCAAAACGATAGAAAGGATACTTCTTGCTTCTTCCTTTGGACCAGCTTCCTGTGAGGGGTGTTGCACTTACTTGTTGAACTCGCTGGCTTTACAGTTGACAAACACAGTATTTATGATATAATTGATTTGTTCATTCATGCTTGGAGAAGTGTGTGAAAAATCAGAAATACACCCTGACAATTTCGCAGGAAGGTAACACCTGGTGCGCAAGAACGCCCGCAGGTGACAAATTCCGCAACAGCAATCTCGCTGTAGCAATCGGTGATATCTTCACTAGAGTCAACGCAGCAATCCCCGAAATTCCTTTCCAGTGGGGTTCGCTTTCACTCGAAGAAGTTGGAAGCCTGGTGCTTCAAAACGCCGACGGCAAGCATCCACGTTGCAACGTGGCACTGAAATACAGCTAACAACCCGCAAGGAAACCCTTGCGGATTCCTTGCTTTTATTTTTCCATTTCTTCTTTTAACACCTAACACAAATACTCAATCTGCCTCACAACTTGTTTCCAAAACTCGTTCCTTTAAGTCTACAAAATAAAAATTCTTCAGATTCTTTCTGGGAAATTTTTATTTCAGTGGGCACGTACAGAAAGTGACCTGCGTCACTTTCGGGAGAATCGAATGCGGGTCGGAAAATCATCTCCGGCGAGTTTACGAGGAGGTGATTTTGTGACCGATTCTCCTCATTATGCTAGAGTATCTCCAGATAACCAAACAAAGAGGTATTTCATGACTCCATACATGACAACCTGTCTTTCTTGCTCATTTACCCATCATTTTCCTGGATCCAGTTCACAACAAGAAGAAGTTCTATACATTTGTGAAAAATGTAGCTCTTCTAATACAAAAACAACTGTTGACATAAACTCTCTGGTACTCGAGCAAATCAATGAGATCTTCAGAATTTTGTATGAAGGAACTGAGATAGAAAAGTAAAACACCTCTTATATATAGTAAGGGGTGTTTTTAAAAGTAGACGACCTTTTTGTTTATTTGGTAACCATAAAAGCATATCAGTTTATCCTGCTGCGGCGCGGTATTCTTTTTGTTATGGAAACAAAAAATATTTCTTTTTCTGCGCGTGAGCTTACTTTTTTAGTTCTGGCACTTTCGTCGTACAGGAAAGACCTTGTGGAAAAAGAGCCTGACAGTTGGTATGAAGATTTACTTACGGCTGACTGGTTGCATAAGAAAATTAAAGAAGCCACCTTAAGCTAAGGTAGTCCACATATGTTTTTATCTACCACTCTCCCTTCCTATATTTCTCTAGTCTTTGTATACTTTTCTCTATGAAGACAATTGATAGTATTTATTATCTCTTTGATAAAATGGAGGATCGTATCCGTGCAAAGCTTTCACGTCATCCTTTTTTGTATACGTTTATTGGTGGAACAGGAGTTGTTTTATTTTGGCGAGGTGTTTGGCATATGGCGGATGTCTTTGAGAAACATACAGCTCTTGGGAGTGTTCTATTTTCTCCACTAGGATCAACTGTTTTAGGGGTTGTTCTCCTTCTTTCAACTGGACTTTTTGTGTCTGTGTTTATTGGAGACTCTATTATCATGTCAGGAATTAAACATGATAAAAAGATTATTGAAAAAACGATTGAAGATGTTGATGCTGAAAAAGGTGATATTGAGAAACTTCTTGCTGTGCTTACTGATATGAAAAAGGAGCTTGAGGTGCTTGAAGATAAGGCGCGTGTCCGTTGCGGATAAAAAACTGATGTGGTACATATAGAGTATATGTCAGAAGAAAATGAATTAGTTACACATCATAATAAAGTTGCTCCAGAGGTTACCGAAACAGCAATTGGTACTCATGTAGAAGATCTTCTTCCTACGGTTGAGCATGTTGAACTTGCGGTGACTGAAGTAAAAGAAGAGGAGTAGAGAATACATACTAAAAGCGGTGCCATAGGCGCCGCTTTTAGTATGTACATTATCTCCACATCCTTGTGCCTTCTCTGTCGTCTGCAAACTTATGGTTTACATCACGGTGAAGCATTTCATCTAAGATGGTGGCTTCAATCATGTCAGTAAGACGTGCACTGTTTGCTAATTTCCAGTAGGACTTTGCAAGATCTGTTGCGGGAACGTTTTCGTGGGTTCCATCATGAACAAGTGAAAGGTATACCTCATAACTATGAATTGCTTCTTCTTCAAAATATCCAACAACGCGATGTGCTGTACGAGGAGAGAGTAAGTAAAGAAGGAAATAAACAATACAGAAGAGTACTTGCACAATCATAATAAGCGCACGTTCAAAAATAGTCGGCTTCGCAATTCCGCTGTAGATAAGGAGGTGCATACGTTCATTTTCTGCTTCATCAAGCAACGCTTTGATCCACCCTTTGTCGTCTCGTATAAAACGAAGCGACTTAAGGTGTTGGAAAAAACCACCCACCATTCCAGGCACCGAAGCAATTGTTTCGAGCACTACCGCACGATGTCCGTAGCGCTTTTTGAAAAGAAGCGTTGCTGCTTGAGCAGAGAGATGAACGAGCACTTTTGCTACATGGTCTCGTACTCCATGGGGAGGGTGCTTATAATGCTCCCTGTGTGAAGTTACTTTAGGGGTAACGTCCTTTACATCATCAAACATTTGTTGTGCGTATTCTTCTGTCATATAGACTAAGTATACTCGAGATTTCCTTACTTTTAATAGATTCTATAAACATGTTACAATAATTTTTATGTTAGATATCAAATTTATCCGCGAGAACAGTGATCTTATTAAGTACGCCGTAGCAAAAAAACACAGTAATTTTAATGTTGATGAGCTTATAGCCGTCGATACTAATAGACTTTCTATATTACAGGCAGTTGAAGAACTTCGTGCTAAGCAAAATAGCGCAAGTAATGCCATCATGTCTGCTGACGCATTTCGTCGAGCTGAACTTATTGAGGAAATGAAAAAGGTAAAGGATGATCTTAAGGTAAAAGAAGATGAGCTTCAGGAGATAATGAAGTCGTGGAGAACTTTGATGCTTGCGGTACCTAATATTCCAGATATGTCTGTTCCAGAAGGGGGAAGCGATGCTGATAATGTAGAAGCGCGAAAGTGGGGGGAGCTTCCTCAGTTTTCATTTACTCCTCTCGACCATATCGCTCTTATGGAGAAACAGGATATGGTGGACTTTGAACGCGGCACAAAGACATCTGGTTTTCGTGGATATTTCCTTAAAAATGACGGCGCGATGCTTGAGATGGCAATTTGGCAGTACGTAATGAAGCGATGGCAAGATAAAGGGTTTACGCCAATGCTCGTACCTTCACTTGTAAAAAAAGAAACACTTCTTGGGACTGGATATCTCCCGGGTGGTGAAGAAGATCTTTATAAAGATGAAAATGATTATCTTGCTGGAACAGGTGAAGTGGCAACGATGTATTACCATTCAGATGAAGTGTTTGATGCAAAAGATCTTCCAAAGAAATACATTGTATGGAGTCCATGTTTTAGAAAAGAAGCAGGAAGTCACGGTAAAGATGTAAAAGGTCTTGTGCGTGTGCATGAGTTTTATAAGTGTGAGCAAGTTGTGCTTTGTGAAGCGTCACACGAAACATCAGTAAAATTCCACGAGGAAATCACCAGAAACGCTGAAGAGATGATGGAAGAGCTTGGTATTCCGTATCATGTTGTTGTTAACTGTGGAGGAGATCTTGGACAAGGACAAGTGAAGAAATATGATATAGAAGCTTGGCTTCCTTCTCAAGAGAAGTATCGCGAAACACATTCAGCAAGTTATTTTCATGATTTTCAAACACGTCGACTAAATATCCGCTATAAAGATGGTAATGGTAAAACTGAGTATGTTCACTCACTCAATAATACCGCCGCCGCAACCCCTCGACTTCTCATTGCAATTATCGAAAATTATCAGCAAGCTGACGGAACAATTAAAGTTCCTGAGGTACTTGTGCCGTATATGGGCGGTAAGACTATTCTTGGGACACCGTTCCGATAATAGTTTATGAAGATAAAAAGAAAGACCTTTGAACGCGTTGTTTTGTCATCAAAAATTGGACTTGCGCTACTCGCAATCCTTCTTTCTGCCTACCTTCTTTTTGGAACAGATATTTTTAGGATTACTTCTTATGAAATAGAAGGTTTGGATGATGTTACTAAAATATCGTTACGTGAACAGCTTGAGAAAGATAGTGGTTATATGACCTACTATATATTTCCTCATAATCATATTCTTACGTTCAACTCAAAACGAATTAGGGATATTTCCCAGAAAGAGGTTCCGGATGCAAGCCTAATCTCTGTTCGTAGGTCAGGACTTCAGGCTCTTACTGTAACTTTTTTAAGATTTGATCCTGTTTTAAGAACAGCAGACGGTTATCTTATTAATAAAGAAGGGGTTCTTTTTTATTCAAAAATCCAAAATGGAATATATCCCATTATAACGATTGCATCCTCTAGCGTGATTGACGCAACGTATAACAAGCTTCCTGTAAAAAAAATAACAGCAAAACATTTTTCATTTAATGAGTCGTATCTAGAAAACCTCCTTGATTTTCTGGATAAGATTACAACAATTATTTTCCCGGTCTCTTCTATTGTTGTAACTTCCGACGGAGACACTATTATGTATGACGAAAGGGAGTACAGTAAGGTGCTATTTTTGCATGACGGAGATTTGGAAAAAACATGGTCAACCCTTGTAAGCGCTATTGATACCGATCCACTTAAAACAAAGCTAGAAAAAGATAAAGAAAAACTTCTTTATCTTGATGTTCGTTTTGGAAACAAAGTATTTTATAAATTTGGAGATGGATTCCAACAAGCTAGCTCTCCTGCTATAATTGATGACTATGATACAAGTGCTTACGCAACTTCTACAACGAATTAGTCCTCGTTCTCCTAAAAAGTTTAATGGCATCAAGGTGCGCGGTTTTTGGCGGGATATTATTGATACTAAACTTTCCAAAGAGGAAACCATTACCGTTCTTGCTCCAATGGCAGATGTGACTGATGCGCCATTTCGCTCAATGATTGCAAAGTATTCAAAGCCACATGGCCCTCAGGTGACGTGGACAGAATTCGTTTCGGCAGATGGTCTTAATTCTCCTGGAAGAGAGGTGCTTAAACGTGATCTTGAATTTACAGATGCTGAACGTCCAATTGTTGCTCAGCTGTTTACCTCAACTCCAGAAAATATGCGTAAAGCCACAGCACTTTGTAGAGAGCTTGGATTTGATGGAATTGATATTAATATGGGGTGCCCTGATAAAAGTATTGAGAAGCAGGGGGCAGGGGCAGCGCATATGAAAAATTGGCGTCGTGCACAAGAGGTGATTCGAGCTGCTCAAGAGGGGGCCGGAGACATCCCTGTTTCAGTTAAAACTCGTATTGGGTATAACAAAGTCGAGTTTATGGAATGGCTACCAAAGATTCTTGAATGTGGTGTGCCAGCGCTTACGGTCCATCTTCGTACACGAAAAGAAATGTCACTTGTTCCTGCACATTGGGAGCTTATGCCAGAGATTGCACGCTTGGTGCGTGATATAACAGGTGATCCAAAAAATGGCGGAACTGTGCTTATCGGTAATGGCGATGTAACCTCAGTAACAGAAGGTAAACGTTTAGCAAAAGAATCTGGATGTGATGGTGTGATGGTGGGGCGAGGGATATTTGGAACCCCGTGGTTTTTTGACGAAGAAGCTTTTAATGCAGGAAAAAGTATTGAGGAGAGACTTCGTATATGTGTGGAACATAGTAAGCTCTACGAAGAAAAGCTTGGTGATATAAAAAGTTTTGCCATTATGAAGAAGCACTATAAGGCATATGTAAACGGTTTTGATGGAGCAAAAGAATTACGTATGGAGCTGATGGAATGTGGTAATGCAAGTGAGGTTGAGAAGGTTATTAATCAATTCTTGCAGTGTTTAGACAAGTAAAATACAAAAACCACCAAAGCGGTTTTTGCTTAAGTGGTATTTCTTGAGCCTGTCTTATTCTGCTTTGGCTGAAAAGAGGCTGATCGGAAAAAGGATCAGCAACCCCCAAAGGCAACCAGGTTCCTTCGTGATATAGAGACCAAAGCAGACGGCAACGCCAGTTGCAATAGCGGCAGCAATGTGAGGTGCGTACTTCACCTTGATTCCCCAGAAATGAACAGTAATATTATTATATCATATTACTTATAATTTGTCAGTGTTAGCCTAGTATTGATATACTTTTCCTATATGTCAGAATCTCACCACCTTGCTCTCTACCGTAAATATCGTCCACAAACATTTGACGACGTAGTTGGTCAAGAAAAAATTGTAACCCTTCTTACTTCAACAATACAGAAAAAAACGATATCGCATGCATATCTTTTTTGCGGCGGACGAGGGACAGGGAAGACCACTGTAGCGCGTATTTTTGCCCGTGACATAGGTTGTAACCCAGAAGATATCATAGAGATCGATGCGGCTTCAAATAGAGGTATTGATGAGATTAGAGAGCTTCGTGAAGCTGTGCGCACAGCACCTTTTTCTAGCCCTTATAAGGTATATATTGTCGATGAAGCTCACATGCTTACAAAGGAAGCAGCAAATGCTCTTCTTAAGACTTTAGAAGAGCCACCGTCACATGTTGTCTTCATTCTTGCAACAACTGACCCAGATAAATTACCAGAAACAATTGTGTCGCGTTGCCAGAAGCTTGTTTTTGAAATCCCTAAAAAAGAAATTCTTGCAGAACGACTTCTTCATGTCGCAGAGAAGGAAGGGAAGCATCTCTCTAAAAATGCCGCACTCCTTTTGGCTGACCACGGTAAGGGGTCATACCGCGACGCTCTTGGGATGCTTGAACAGGTTCTTGTGACAGCAGAAAAAGAAGTTACAGATGATGCTATTATTTCTTTTTTGGGTGTAGCTGAAGAAGGTGTTCTTTTTAATTTGGCTGAGGCTATAGCTCTTTACGATCTTGCTTCTGTTGCCTCTCTTTGTGGTGCGGTTGAAAAGCAAAATAAAAATGCGCTCCATATATATGATGATTTTGTTGAATTTGTTAGACAGGGGCTATTGGGGCGTTTTATTGAATCAGATTCTACAGTAGCTTCTCTGGCAAAAAAATACCCTTACATGTTTAGTTCGAAAACATTGATAACACTCCTTGAGTACAGACGCTTACTACTTGTCTCAAATTCAACTTCTTTTGCTGCGTTTCAGGCTATTATGATTAAGCTTACAGAAAAAGAAAAATAGTAGTTGTTAGATTTTTCTAATGAAAATAAAAAAACTTATCCATCATTTAAAAAAACATGCACTCACCCTCCTTTTCGTTGGAGGTTTTATCTTTGATCTTTTAATTCTTCCAGACGCTGGACATATTGCAACTATCTGGATAGGGGCGCTATATCTTTTTATTGTCGGTATCTCGATTGCTCTTAGAGAGTGGGTAATTGCTCGCAATACAGCCTCAAAACATGAACAGAGAATGTTTTCTATTCTTACTTTTGCGATTGCTTATTTTTCGGGTTCTGCGCTTTCTTTTGTTTGTGTATACGCTATACGTAGTGCCGCTTTTTCAGTATCGTGGCCACTTTTTGTCATACTTCTTCTCTGTGCGTTAGCTAATGAGCTTGTCTCCTCACATCATTTTCGTTTTACTCTTGATGTTGGAGTTCTTCTCATTGCTACGCTCTTTTTTGTTGTTTTTAATACACCTCTTTTTGTTGGGGTTCAAAACGATACAACATTTTTAATTGCAATTGTTATTACCGCTATTATTTCTCTTTTATATATAAAGATACTTGAATACCTCTCTGAAAGCGGGGAGGAAGAAGCTCCTAAGCTGTATGCTCTTGGTTTTGGTATTCCTATGTTTATTGGAATGCTTTACTTTTTAAACGTTATTCCAGCGGTACCTCTTTCGCTTGTTACAAGTGGTGTATATCATCATGTTGAGCGCACATCTGATTGGTTTGTTGGAGAAAAAGAGAGAGATAACCGATTCCTTGCTCCGATAAGGACACCTGTATATCATTTAAGTGACTCGGATAATGGTGCCTACTTCTTCAGTTCTGTTAGTGCACCTGCACAGCTTACTGCTCCTATTAGCCATGTCTGGGAAAAGTATGATGCAGCTACCAATAAATGGCTTCCCGTGACAGTAATTGCTTTTACTTTAGACGGAGGAAGGGAGAATGGGTACCGTGCGTACTCACAAAAAGAAAATATTACAGAAGGGCTTTGGAGAGTAACAGTTAAAGTTGACACCAAACGTATTGTTGGTCGTTCAAAGTTTTATATTAAAAAAGACGAAGAAAGAAAAGAGCTTGTAAGAATTAATCTATAGCTACTTACATACACGCTGAAGAGCTTCGATGTCTTCTACGCTTAGAGAAGTATTTGTTCCAATATTTACCGAGTACATTATGGAGTTTCTTGTTGTTGTGTGATCAACCCCTAAAGCATGACCGAGTTCATGTGTTAGCACTCTTCGTAACTTTGTTGTATCTTTATAACTATAAATATCTATTGTGTTTGTGCTTGGAACAAACCTTCCTTCTGTGAATTTTTTGCCACCGAGAGCGTTACTATCTCGTATAAGGGAGTTAATATAGACAACAAATTCGTTATATTTTTTTACTCTTACATTAATTGATTCAATAGCCAAAGAAAGTTCTGATTGTTTTGCGTCTAGTCTGGTAGCTTCTTGCTGTAGAAGATCTTTTTCCTGAGTAAGTCTTTCGTAGTCAGTTCTTGGAGCACCTCCTTGGGTGTTAAAATATGCAACTTCTGCCTGATATGTGTCTTGGTCTTTTTTAAATTCCTCAACTTCTTTTATAAATATAGCGAGGTCCTCTTCATGAGAAAGTTTGTCATTCTCATAGCTTTCTTTAAGTGTCTCTGCTGAAAGTTTTGCATTATCAATCTCTAAGGCTAAATAGTTTATCCTCTCTGTATTTCTTTGTCTTTCATCGTAGACAAGATTAATTGTAAGCGAGCCCTTTTCATCATAAAAGAATAAATCTTTTTTTGCGGCTTCTTCCCATAAATATTCAGCATTTTTAATCTCATCTAAAAACATCTCCTTAGTAAGTCCGAAACGTTCATCAAGAGTGCCTAATTTATACCCCATACTAATCTCACATGGTGAAATAATGGGAATAAACCCATCAACACTGTCCGAATGCTGTTCATGCAGCATATCATAATCACTTCTATTATTTTTATTATTAAGAGTGCTTATTTCAATAAGATCTTTGCCTAGATCTCTTTCGTTTTCAGAGTGAACCAGAACTTCCATGCTTGGCTTAAGGGGGTCTGGGGTTTGTTCATTAATATTTAACGTTCTATTTTTAAAAACAAAAACAGAACAAACTGCGACTAGTGTGATAGTCATAGTTTTTAAGACATGTAGCATATTTTTAGTGTATCTTAAAATAAGTTACGAAGTCCAATCTCTTAGTTTGTTGACGTTGCGGTTAGATTATTTTTCTTAAAGTATATAAAATAATCTCCTTGATTTTCTTTAAGTTCGTATATGATTTCTCTCATTTTTCCATTTGGGAGCATTTCTGTTCCGGAACTTATGTAAATAGGAAAACTTCTAATAAACGCAATGTCGTTAATAAGATTAAAAGTGTCTAATCCGGTATAACCCTCAAAAAGTGAGCCCGGCACAGTTGACTCTTCTGTGATGTCGGGAATTTGTACTCTTAAAAGAGAACTTGATGATGCTGTCGTAAATATAATTGCTTCAGAGTGGTTTCCGGAATAAACTGATGTTGTCACAAGAATAATCTCATCATTGCCATCTTTATTCATATCAAATAAAATAACTTTATTCAATTTATTTGTTTCTATGGTTGTGGTTGCGTTCTCTGTAAAACCAAAAGGAATAAGCGTTAAAGTGCTCATACTTTTTTCTGCATCATTATCTTCTATTACAGTTAGCTCTTTTCCATTTGAAGTTCTGTAAACTTTTTGGTTTTCAGGTAATTGTGTAGTTGTGGTTGATGTTTGAGGAGGGGATGCTACGATCTTTGTAGTTTGTATATACATAGAATATGTGAAATATCCTGTATATGCTGTCAGTCCAAGTGTAAGGAAAAAGAGAAGTACGTACGATAATTTTTTCATGTATCGATTTTATTTGTAGTCATAGTATATCACTATGAAATTACTTTTATCTCCTTAAGTGTCTCAAAAGTGGATAGTGTTTACAGTAAAAAAGAATTAAGGAAGTGGAGTGATGAAATAAAAGCAACAAGGAAGATCCCATAAACTACATGTTTATAGTGATGATGTTCTGCTTCTAGGAAAATCATGCGTATAAGTATGATAGCGATCAAGTAAATACATAGTATATAAATTAAGCTAATGTAGTATGGTATTTTAAATATAAAAGTATGTAGAATATCTTTGAAATAAGAAAATGGTTCTGCGGATTCATTTGAGACGGGTTTTCCAAATAGCTGAACAATTAGAATGGTCGGGGTATTATTAACCTCGCCCCGCACCACAGCGACACCTGTTTCTGTAAATGTTTTTGAGAGAAGATTTTCTTTATGGCTAGGAGAAGATACCCATGCTTTTTTCACTTCCTCAGAAGAATTAAAGTTAAAAGCTAAATTTTCACCAGCTGTTTCGTAGGTGTAGTTTTCTTTACTAATCCAATACCAAGCGTTTTTACCAGTAGGTGATGTGTGTGAAAAATAATTTTCAGTAAACATGTTGTACCCTTTTGCTTCCGCTGCTTTGTAAAGTTTTTGGCTATACCTAAGAGGTGAGAGGCCGTACTCTGCCCTTACTTCATTTGTTAACTGGTAAACCACTGAAGCGAACACAGAAGATCCTGTTGTTGTAACTCTTAACCACGTATAGGTGAGCGACGAAAGAAGAAGGAGTGATGTAAGAATAATGACCCAGTACAGCACAGCGTGCTCCCTTAAGAAAGGGGTGAATGTTTTTCTGTCAGGGGTCAAAAATAGCAAAAGTGAACGAAGGTGTTTAGTCATACTAAAATTCAATAACTAATATGTAGTATAGTACTTGATTTTTTTTATGAAAGGAGTAGTATACGCCTTACATAACGTAGTACATTGGTGGTGAATTTTGCGGCAACGCAAAAGCAATACAGAATGTTCCTTTTAAAAGACAAAAAATGTCTTTTACACGGTGTTCATATCCTTTTATTAAATTTTTTATCACATTAATTAAAGGGTATGAAATCACCCTCTCTATTCTCATTTGTTGGACGGATATTCCGTAAAGTGCTAGAAAAACAAAACCCTGTAAGTAAAAAGGTATTTTTGTCTTTTATGGCTGTTTCTCTATTTTTCTTTGCTGCCACCAATAGCAATACATCTCAATTTTTACAAACAACTTTCTCTGGAAACGTAGAGAAAGCATATGCTCAGGAATATGGTTATGGCTACTCATACATATACTTTTCTGACGTGCCGTCTTCTCTTACGGTGCAAGCAGGGTCTCCGTCTGGGGTTACTGTTTATTATGTAAAACCAACAGCAACTCTTTATTATGATGGGCAGTATGCTGGCCAGCCTTCAGTATCATGTATACCTGCTTCAGGGTCATTTTTCCCGGTAGGTTCTAACCTTGTTACATGTTCTGCTTACAACATGTTTACCGCTGAATACGAAGAAGTGTCCTTTAGGGTAAATGTCCTTTACTCAGACCAAACAGCACCAGTTATTACGCTTAGTGGATCTTCTGCAATCACTGTTGCCGCAGGATCTGTTTACACTGATGCTGGAGCAACAGCTACAGACAATATTGATGGCAACATCACAGCACGTATTTCAGTAACAGGAGCTGTTAACACTGCTACTCCTGGAGTGTATGTACTTACCTATCGTGTATCTGACAATGCAGGTAATGCTGCAACACCGGTTACTCGTACTATTACCGTAACTGATCAAGGAGCACCAGTTATTACGCTTAGTGGATCTTCTGCAATCACTGTTGCCGCAGGATCTGTTTACACTGATGCTGGTCAGCTACCTTCATTGCTGTTACTCCAACCGGTACTCCAGATACAGAAGCTCCAGTTATCGCTATCACAGGAAGCTCATCACTAACACTTTTTGTTAACGATCCTTACCTTGATCTTGGAGCAACCG
>JACCDG011471720.1_pt1 | contig 54710 bp, 47 predicted proteins | sample 7442471 | NCBI WGS metagenome assembly JACCDG01 (sample SAMN15323444, study PRJNA562643) | freshwater metagenome | isolation source: river surface water | place: USA:Blue River Watershed | collected 2017-08-17 | reverse complement strand
TTAATATAGCATCCTTGTCATCAAATAATCTTTTGCGACCTACATTTTTAGGCTTTTCAACTTTACAGCTTCCTGTAGAGTCATATTGCTTTAACCAATAGCGTAGTGTTCTATAGCCAATCGATAATAATTCTGATAGTGATTTTTTATTGTAATTGCCAGTTAAATATAATTTGATGGCGCGATCTCTCAAGTCCTGTGAATATGCACGCATTTATCTCAGCCTAATATAAATACACTATTATAAACTAGGCAATGTATTTATGAATTAAATATATCAACTTAATACCACATTCTAAAAAGCCCATTCAGAAATAAAAAAGGCCGCCTGAATCAAGCGACCAAAATCATTATAAATGACATTTACTATTTTATTTAGAGTCCAGCTTACCAACCAATGAAAGAGTAAATGATGCTCCCATATACTTAAAGTGCGGCTGAACCATCAAGTCTACTTTATACCAACCTGGATCTCCCTCTACATCAGCAACTTTAATTAGAGCTTTACGCAATGGCCTACGACTACGCACACCAGCAGAAACATTCTCTTGGTCTGCAACATATTGTTTAATCCATTTGTTCAACTCATTTTCAATTTCATCACGAGTTTTCCACGTTCCAATATTCTCACGTTGAATAACTTTAATATAATGAGCAAGACGGCTAACAAGGAACGTATACGGCAACTGCGTGCCAAGTTTATAATTAGCTTCCGCTTGTCTACCTTCTTCAGTGTCAGGAAATACTTGAGGCTTTTGCACAGAATTTGCAGAAAAGAATGCTGCATTATCACTGCCCTTGCGCATTGTTAGACCAATAAACCCTTCCTCAGCTAATTCAAATTCTCGTCTTTCAGACAGTAACACTTCTGTAGGAATTTTGTTTTGTAATTCACCCATTGACTCATACGGATACAATGGCAAATCTTCAACAGCTCCACCACCCTGAGGACCAATAATATTAGTAGAAAATCTATATTTTGCAAAACTGTCTGTTACACGAGTCGCCAAAGCAAATGCTGCATTACCCCATAAAAAATTTTTATTACCCGAGGAAACATTCTCTGTGTAATTAAAACTTTTAACTGGCTTAGTTTCTGGACCATAAGGAATTCTCAACAAAAAGTGAGGTAACGCCAAACCAACGTTACGTGCATCATCACTCTCTCTAAATGATTGCCATTTAGTATATTGAGGCATTTCAAAAATTGATTTCAAATCTTTTAAATTTGGTAATGTAGAAAAATCATTTAACCCAAAAAATTGTGGACCTGCTGCTGCAACAAATGGTGCGTGTGACATAGTTGCAACGCTAGCAATCGATTGCAATAATTTAATGTCCTGACTACCTGGATTAAAAGAAAAATTACCCACAATCATTCCATATGGTCTACCGCCAAACTGACCATACTCGCTAGTATAAACTGTTTTATATAGACCAGACTTGTTAATTTCAGGGGCATCTTCAAAATCATCAAGCAGATCTTGCTTAGTAACATTAATTATTTCAACCTTAACATTTTCTCTGAAATTGGTTTTATCAATCAAAAACTTCAGAGATCGCCACGCTGACTCAAGCTTCTGAAAATCTTCATTATGCAAAATCTCATCCATTTGCATACCAATTTTTTCATCAAGTTGAGCAATCATTTCATCTACTAAACCAAGCGTCACTTTGGTTGTCGCATTTTCTGGCTTTAATAACTCATCTAAAAATAACTGCACACCGTGTTTAGTAACCGCATACCCGTCATCCACAGGCTTCATCCGTGTCGCTTGGATAATTTCATCAAGCAACGAATCAGATTGAACCGTCTCTACGGAGGACCCACTCGATAATTCTTTTTCTACATCACTCATGACTACTCCTTAAATTATGCTTCAATATTTAATTCTTTTAATAGGCGCTCACGTGAACTGTCATCCTTAATCAATTCTTGTATTTTTTTACGGAATTCAGGCACATTGCTTAAAGGACCTTTTAAAGCTTTCAAAGCTTCTCGCAAATCTTTAATTTGCTTTAATTCTGGAACTTGTTGAACAATTGAGTCAGGTTCAAAGTCATTAATGTGATTAAAACTTAACTTTACACCAAGTTCAGCATCAGGATCAGACACAAGTTTATTTGGCACTGTTATAGATGCACCAACATTTGATGCTTTAAGCACGCCGTTAAAATTATCTTTATCAATATTAATAGGCTTACGATCCTCAATCGACCTCTCATCAACAGAGCCAGTAAAATCCCCTACAACTAACACTTTCAAAGATAATTCAACTTCTTGTTTCGCATCCCCAGTTAAAGAACGATAAACTATATTAACCCGTTCTTTAGGTGCGACTGATGTTTCTTTAGCCATTTAATTTACTCCTAAGTAATTATAATTATTACTGCCACTAAAATATGAACATATAATGCTGTGAAACCAACCACAAATCACCGTAAATTAGTCATTATCTAGCTATAAGAACTACTAATTTTTTACGTGTGGTATCAACACCTGAATCTTATCATTGTTTATTACTTCACTGCAAAAATTATCTAATGTCTATATGATAAATTTTTGATTAAATCAACAATTAAGCAAGTAACAATACCCAAAGAACAAATATTTATTACAACAGTTGTAATATGGCACACCATGACAAAATTTTAAATTATTGTTGATGTCCACTATGTATGCAGACCAGGTAAGTATGGAAATTCAAAATAAACCATCATTATTTACCCTAAACAGCGCCACAGTCTTTATAAAAAAACAAATTTTATGCTATAATCAAGCTGTAAGTTTATCAAGATTAAACAAAGTCCAATTAGTTTTCTTAGAACCTAAAACCCACAAATAATTAATAGCGTTATTATAAAATATATACCTCATAGCCGATTTAACTACCATACAAATTTTATATCATTGGGAGAATAATCATTATTACCATAAACCACAATATACACAACAATTTAAGTAACTCTTTCAAAATGATTGTACATAACGACAAAAACATTCTAAGTATAAGTACTGCCGTATTATTTTCATTAAATGAAAAGGTGAGATCTAGAGAAACATTGCTCAACAATGAGCAATTGAATCTAATCATTGAAAATGTAATTGGAAAAAATGTTTTTTGGGACAGCCAAATACCAAAAAGTTCAGGCGAATTTTTAGTCTATGGATCATCATATTCAACACAGGCAACTCGTGGATTAGGTGTTAGCGTTGAGGTTGGTAATGCTTCTAAAATACTAATGATCTTTGGAGATAGAGTATGGACACAATTTGGGATAAGTGAGGCCACACCATTTAAAGTAATTCCAATTAACTATAACTACGCGTTTGGTGGTCACAATTACGCTTTAAATCCTCTTGGTAAAGGCTATGCTAGCAAATTAGAACACTTGCAGCAGCTGCCAAATATTGAATCTCCAGATCGATTAATTGTCACTAAAAATAATACACCAGACCCAGCTGGATTTGAACCATACCCTCCGGAATGGCATCAAAGAAATCAGCACTTTATTGAATGTACAAATATCGACCTGAGTCAAGAAATCATCTATTTACCAAACTCTGTCAAGCCAGAGCATTTTAATACAGCTCCACTTGATCAACGCATAAACGGATTTTTTAATGGCGATGAGCGAATAGAAATTAAAAACATGCACCCATTGATTCCAACAATTACCTCAGAACTTCCCAAAATTAGACTGCGCCAATTTATAGTACAAAAAAATGCAGATAATGAAGAAGAGTTTTATGAGCTTGGAGTTCAAAATGATACACTTTCATTATTACCAAACCTAGAATATGGAATCTTAACCTATAGATCAACCTGCAACACAATGGATGTTACAGCCAATGATATCAGTTATTTATACAGCATAATCGAACCATTAGACGATGAACCAAAGTCTATCGAGTACTATTTTCAAAGCTTAGTTAAAAACGGAACTATAAAAACAGAAGAAACATCTTCTATCGACTCTATCGAAAGTACAAACTCAGAATACAACCAACCAAACATTTCAGAAACAAATAATAACACCATTAATACGGAAGAGTCAGTACTAGAGGATATCTTGGCATCTAATAAAATCCAAGACATTGACTTAAGCTCTTTAGCACAACAATTAGATAATACCAGTGATGATGCGATGGGACTCAACGCACTTGGAAAACACATGATTGGTGAAGTCCAAAAGATGATGCAAAGTTTTTCATTAACTGAGAATGATATAAATCAATATGCAAAACAGCGTGAAGAAAATGGGCAATTAGCGCTACCATCTGAAAGCGAACTAATTGAACAGATACAAAAGCTTGGAATACAAAATCCTGAACTAGAACAAAATATTCGCAACAACATGAAAACTTTAACTGATGCAATACAAAAATTAAAAAACTTAGATGAGCAGCTACTTGAAAGCGAATCACAGCAGCAAAAACACTAGCAATAACTTAAATCTATCTGCCAACATAGAAAGCATAACTTAAATCATGAAAAGTATAAAACCAAATAATATGGCACTAGCCTTTAAAATTCATGTTCTAGACAATAAGGAATTATTATCAATTAGCGCATTTGCAACATTTAGCTTTAATCTCAATGGACCAAGGTTATTTGATGAGCAAGAATTATGGAACCTAGCAAAGCTAAATTTGGGAAAAGATGAAATCCTAGACTTTGGTGCACCAAAACACCGCAGTGAATTTCTAGTTTACGGATCATGTTATAGTCAACAGCCTACCCGAGGAATTGGAGTGTATGTACAAATTGCCAACATATCCAAAACTTTAGTGATCATGGGGCAACACTCATGGAGTACCTTTGGTATAACAGAAGCATCATATTTCAGTTGTATGCCCATAAACTATAGTAATGCTTATGGTGGCGAAGAATACGCATTAAACCCATTAGGAAAAGGCCACAGCTCAAAAACTAGTGAACAAATAGAACTGCCAAATATCATTGACCCCAATTACCCGATTACAAGTAAAGCTGATCGACCACAACCAGCTGGATTCACCGCGTATCCAATTATGTGGCCGCAACGCATGAGTCACATGGGGAAAATTGATAATAAGTATTTTACAGAAAGTTGGCCACACTTACCCAAAGGAACCAACCCAGAATTCTTTAACACAGCACCACAAGATCAACGCCTTACAGGATTTTTTAAGGGCAATGAAACTTTCACAATAAAAAACATGCACCCTCAAAATAATGTTCAAAACTCAAAACTCCCTGAGCTAAGAGCCAGAATATTTATTGTCCAGAAAATTGAAAATGGCGATGAAGTATTTAAAGAATTAACCACTCAAGCCGAAACATTATGGTTATTTCCAAATCAAGAAGCTGGAACTTTACTCTATCGAGGAAGCACAGAAGTCATAGATGAAGAATATAGTGATGTCAATTATTTATATGCAGTTTGGGAACATTTATCTGAAGCGCCTAAAACCATTGATTTTTACTACCAACAATTTAACCATGAAATAAATCCACCACAAGAAATTGCGGCGCCACCAGAACCAAGCATGGTTGCTGAAGAAATACCTGAAATAATTCCAAACGTAGCAAGCATGGCAGCACCTGAAGAAGCACCAGCTGTAAATCCAGCCTTAGAAAAGGCTATGAATGAATTAAAAGAAATGGAAGCAACGCTCAGCGCTCAACTCAAAGCCACAAATATAAATCTTGATGCAGCAAAAGCAGATTTACTCAAAAAAGCTACGCCAGCAGCAAACACAGCACCAGCTGATTTAAATACAATCATGAAGCAATTAGAAACACAAAATGCAGACCTCGCAAAAAAATTCAATTTAACTGCAAATGATACAGCAAAATTATTAGCAAAAAGTAATCCTACAACCACACCACCAGTAGCTCAAGACGTTATTACCAAATTAAATGCTTCTGGTATAAAAAATCCAGAATTTGAAAGCTCACTTATTAAACTAGAACAGTTGAACCAAAGTCTTCCCAAAGTTGAAGAAAGTGAGCAAAAGATAGAAGATCCAGTAATCCCTGAAGCTTCATCTACACCACCAATTATTGAAGAGTCGATTTTATTAGCCATACCAATGACAACTGAAGAAGTTGTTAAAAAATATAATTTTAATAAAAACTTAAGTAACCTTGATTTAAGTAATTTAGATTTAGGTCAACTTAATTTTTCTGAAGCCGACTTTAGTAATACAATTTTAGAAAATACAAATTTCAAAGAATCCACTTTAAACAACACAAAATTCATAAACAGCAGATTAAATAATGCAAACTTCTTTAAGTCATCATTAAACAATGCAACATTTTTGGGAAGTTATGCCGCAACTGCAAATTTTGAAGAGGCAAACCTGACATCTACCAAAATTGATGGTTCTGACTTTAATTCATGCAATTTTAATAATTCAACCATAAGCAATGCAACATTTAATCAGTCTAATTTTGAATCTAGCAATTTTAGTAATGCCAAAGCTATACAATTAACAACAATTAACTGTATATTTGCCGCTTGTAACTTTTCAAAGGCTGATTTCTCTAAGGCATTACTACAGCAATCAGATCTATCGAATGCTCTCATCGATCAAACAAATTTCACTTCTATTGAAGCGCCTGAATTAAAGCTATTTGGTACTACTGGTCTTAAGCCATGCTTTAAATATGCAAATTTAGACAATTCTAGAGCAGATGAAAATACGCACCTAAACAAAGCAAATTTTTCCCATGCCACAATTGCAATCTCTACTTGGGAGGGAATGCAAATGTCAGACTCTGATTTAACTGGAGTCACATTAAATAACTCCAATTTCAGTGGGTGCAAGTTTCAAAATGTTAGATTAGAATTAGCTTTGGCTAAAAATACTAATTTCTCTAAAACGCAATTCAACAATTGCGATTTAAATCGTATAAATTTATTTAAAGGATCGTTACGCAGATCATTAATGAATGACGTTGACCTACGTTATTCAAATCTATTTGGTGTAGATTTATACAAAGCAAAGCTAGTAAATACAAACTTAAAAGGTACAAACATAAATAGAACACTGCTTTCTACAGAATTATACAAAAACTAGTTGAGTCAAAAAACATCTAAAATAACTCAATATAGCACAAAGTACAAATTCGTAAATTCAATAAATTAAAGTAAGTACATACACCACTAGTCGTACTTACTTTAGTTAACATAATATATTTCACACATTACTGTTCAACTATTGTATTTTTGTGATAAAATTAACGCAGTGAAGCACATATAAAATTTCGTATATCATTTTACCCTAGCTCGATTCAACAAAATATAACATAACTTGATGATATGAAAAACAAAATACAATTAAAGCAAATTTTTATAAAAGTAAACCTATAACTTAGGAGTCACGAAATGACACTATTTTTCCCTAACAATGGCGGTCCTGACAATAATGTAAAAATATCAGCATCTAATTCTCAAGTTGGCGTAACCGTCGGCGATACAATGACAATTACAGCTGGCGATACTTTTACCATTGGTGCTGGTAGTACATCATCAATAAAATTTGGTCCTGCAACTAGCTTCAGCCTAGGTTCCGCAGTAAACATAAGCTTAGCATCAACATTAAGCTATACCTATGGATTTACAGCAGCATATGGCTCAGCCACAACAGCAATGAGCACTAGCAGTAAAGCAAAAGCAACAGACTCATATACCATACAAGCTGGGGTTTATACTCCAGTAACGCAAACGCTAACTTTAGCTGAAAAGTACCAAACATTCGCAGTTATTTTAGCTACCGTGCTGTCAATGGGAGCAATCGCAGTTGCAGTAGTAGGAAGCCTATCTAGCCCAATGTTCGTTGCACCACCTTCTGGTTCACCATCTACGGCTAGCGCTGATCTTAACCCAGACTCTAATGCTGTAACTAGATCAGCATGTGCTCTTGCTATTACCACCGTTGTTGTATTTATTGGTCAATGGGCACTTACATATCTGCTTGCAAAATCAACTGCATTTGATCCAGTCACAAACATGGTATTCAACAGCACAGGAATTAATGCCTCTGCTAATACTAACGCATCTTTCACAGCCAATGCATTAATAAATACAGCTAATAAAGCTGCCGCTGATGCACACATACTAGCACTTAAATTAAATCCTAACGCAGTTGCACCAGTACCAACACCAACAGTTCCTTCAGTAGAATCAATTATGTACACGCCGCCAGCAACAGCAGTTGGCACTCCAGCAATGATAACTCATAGAGTAAATGATACTCCAGTAGCAAACATTGCTCCTCAACTAAGTGAAATAATATTAACCCCTACTACAATTAATCTCAATACTACAACCAAAGCAGCAGCAGTTCCTACCCATAATACACAAATCATAATGGACTCTACTTCTCAACAAATATCACTACTAAGTGACTCAGCAGCTGTACCTAATGGCGGTAGTATTGTTATTGGTAAAAATACCAATATCTCAAACCCAGACGGTAATACAGTTCTTATGAGTAGTGCAACAGTAGGAAGCTCAAGTTTGAATTTAACTCAAGCAACATCTGCTACACTATCATGTACAAATAGCGTATCCACTGGCTCTGTAAATTTAACACCAACACAAATTGATATTGGTGTTGGTCCTACTGGAGGAAATGTGGTTTTCACAGCAGCAGGAACAACTCTGAGTGGAACAACTCTAACATTAACTGGAACTACAATCGATATCGGTGGAGCTATCACAGTCATAGGAAGCGCTGTAGCACCAAACTCTGTTCTCGGTACTCAAATGAGCACTCTAGCTACACAAAATGCATTACTCAGACAAACATTAACAGCATTTACTATTGCAGCAAATGCAAAATTAGAAGCCCTAGAATTAGCATCTCTAGCAGCACAACAAGTAGCTGCAGAGACTACTGCATTAACTCAATCACTAGAATCAAAAATGAGCACAGTAACTAGTAAGCTAAAACTAGATTAATTATCTTAGGTCGGAGATCGAAATGAATATCCAAGACATCATCTCAAATGCAAGAGAAACTGGATTACTCAATGATGTAAACTTTGAAAAAGCAATGCTAACTGGCGTAGACTTCTCTAGTTTAAGATTGGAAAAGGTTAACTTTAAAAATGCCAACCTAATTGGAGCTAATTTTGATGGATCACTATTAAATAAAATAGACTTTTCTGATGCAAAACTGCAAGGTGCACAATTTGATCAAAGCATAATTCAAGAGTCCGATTTTTCAAATGCAACCTTACAAAATTCATCGCTACTATATACAACCTTTAATAAATGTAATTTTAATAATACTGATCTGACATCAGTAGGTGGAGAAAATACTCATTTTACAGATTGCACGTTAATAAATTCAAGATTAACACATGCAAAGCTACATACGTCAATCTGGAATGGACTGACTATTAAGAATACTAACTTTAATAATGCTGATTTATTTCGCCTCATTGCACACGGCATCAAGTTTGAAAATTCCACGTTTGATAAAAGTAATCTAACAAAAGCGCAATTCAACGGCGGAAGCTTTGAAGGTTATAAATTTCAAAATTGTAATCTATTAATGACTAACTTTGATAGCTGTAAAATGAAAGGAAGCGACTTCTCGAATTCAGATCTAACTCAGGTCAATTTCAACAAAGCAAATCTAGATAATGCAATTTTTATAAATGCTCGTGGTGATTACACAAGTTTTATTGAATCTAGTGCATTAAAAGCCAATTTTAGCAACTCTAATTTAAATATGAGCAATTTTGGCAATGCAAAGCTCTCTTCATCAAATTGGATTAACGCACAAGTCACAAATTCAATTTTTGAAGAATCTGAGTTAAATTTTGCCAACTTTGAGAATGCTAAACTTGATTATAGTAATTTTTCAAATGCACAAACAGAGCAAACCAACTTTAATCAAGCTAATCTTTATTATACAAATATTCACGGTATACAAAAAGCACGACTAGATGGAGCAAACAAATTAAAAACTGCATTTAAAACTGACCCTGAATTATTTGAAGCAGAAAACTGGATGCCTCTAAAAAACTTACCCAATAAATAATATAAAAAAGGAGATCTAAAATGCCAAACGCAACAACTAAAGCTGGTGGGCAACTAATGGCGATGCCTGATGTTTGTAAGGTACCTGCACCGCCTGCACCTCCAATTCCAACACCATTTCCCAATATTGGAATGCCGACTACCGCCAACCCAGTAACAACAAAGATTATGGTTGATGGAATGCCAGCACTAACTAAAGCATCTAAGATACAACCAACTCAAGGTGATGAAGCTGGTGTATCTGGTGGATTGGTTTCAGGAAAAATCATGGGTCCAGCAGAATATGTTATGTCAAGTTTAAAAGTAAAGTTCGAAGGAAATCCAGCCGTGTTCATGGGTAATACGACTAAACAAAATGATGGAAATGCTGTTGGTGCAGACATGGCACCAACTCAAGCAAAGGTCATGATTAATATGTAACTGATAGAAAATGCATATTTTCTATAGAAACCTGCCAATAGCAATAAAATAATTCTGATTCAACTAGACAACAAATTCATATTAGGTAAAAATTTTATTTTAATCATTTCAGATTTAAAAACCGCTTGTAATTTTCACCAGCGGTTTTTAGTTCAACTTTTAAAATAAAAATTATTTATACTCATGCCATGTATCATTTGCATAAAGACCAATTGACGTCGCATTTTTTCGATCATTCATTGCAAATATATTTCCTGCATTTGTAATAATTGCCCCGCCTATATAGGAATTACTATCAACAATAACATTTTTATGCGCAGAGTTAAAAACCGCACTCATAATTACTGGTAAATCTGGATTGCCATTTCTAAATGAAAGCACAACTTCTGTACCCTTATATAATGGAAAGTTAAAACCATAGGAGTCACCAGCAAATGGCGTTGCCATACGCAACCAAATTGAACCTTTTGCATCTGGTTTAGCCTCTTTCAAGAATGGCAACCGTACTTTATATCGACCAGTGCTATCAATAAATGGATATGAGTTTCCTGTTTCTCCATCAATTAATGCATTCATAGTACCTTCAATTTTTGGCCACGGAGTACGTCGTTGTGGTCTAAATTGGACTTGTGCAGGAATCAACGTTAAAGTATTTTCATAAAATATAGGATTGTCACTCAGATTTTGCATGCCAGCAAGTTGCTGCTGACCACAATGAAAGATTTCAATAACCGTATAATCACCATTAAAAGTACTATCATCTTGGTCTTCAATCTTAATTTTCATACCTGCATTAATCGGTACAACAGTACTTTTAGCTGTATATACACGAGACGTGCTATAAATTTCTTGGGCTCGAATACTAGCTAGGAACTTGCCATCTTCTTGGTTATCTGGATTAATAAAATTTTCACCATAAATAAAAACCTCTCCAAATAAAGAACTATCTTCACTACCATTTATACTCACATTAGCGGTACTACTAATAACGCCATTATCTCCAAGATTTGCTTTTTCATAACCAAAATTCATAATGGTTACCTGCTTAGGTACAAGCTTGGAGCGTAATTCAATATAACTAATTGCATTAGGATCTGGTGCAGAACTCTGATCGCTTGTAAATCTAAATGATAGTTTCTTTTCACGAACTAAAAACTCTTCCTTACGATCAGTTACAATCATCTGTTCACAATCTGGGTTAGTTTGATTAAAATAATAATACACCCCATCTCGTTCAAGTAGACGATTTATAAAATTCAAATCACTTTCTTCATATTGGCAGACGTAACCATAACGATTATAAATTCCTTCGTTAGATTGGTATTTCTTATCATAAATATTAAATGCCAATTTTTGATCTTGTGCTGATAATCCATGCTCATTAAAAACTGTATTTAAAATTTCTGGCAAACCAGCTTCAATATAAACATCAGATTTAGTGGAGTACTTTAATTTATCAATTTTTGGCGCTAAAGTCGCCTTATAGTAATAATAATCTTTAATTTTTCCACAAATCGTAAAATCAAAAATTAGTCCATGATACTTAGATTGTTGAATTTCAGTATTATAATCACCAACAGAATCCATTTGAATCGTGAAAACGGCACGCTTGCCTAAAAAATTAACGTTATTGAATGGAAGTTCTGAACGTAAGTCAAATTTAAACTCATAACTTTGCGAAATCGCTTCATGCCCTTCAAAACCGACGACTTCAAAATCAATCGCTTCTTGATTATTTCCATTTGGTTGAACCTGAAAATATAAGAAATTTGCCACAATATATCTCCTTAAACCTCTATGATATTTAAATCTCGATACACGAATATAAACCTACTTAATAGCAGTTTTATTAACTAAAGTCCACACTAAAGTCACCATCTTCGGATACATCAAGATGTACTCTTTCTACTTTTTCCGAGATTGCTGTATGTGCCAAAATTGCTCTAGATAACTTAGGTAACACATTACCATTCAACAGGAAATCAATATTACGTGCCCCAGTTTCAACCTCAACACAGCGCCCAACAATAACATCAACCACTTTATCACCATAAGTAAGAACCATTTTACTATTTTCCAATAAACGATTCTGAATAGCTGCAAGTTTTTGCTTCACAATCCCATGCATCGCTGACTTATTCAAACTATAGAAAGGAACCACAGTCATCCGTGCTAATAATGCAGGTTTAAAATGCGCACTAAGAATAGGGTTAATTGCCTCAACGATCCGTGAATTTAATTCCGAATCTGAAGTATCTTCAACACCAGCACTCATCTCTTGTATAACATCAGACGCCAGATTACTAGTTAAAATGATGATTGTGTTCCGAAAGTTAATTTCTTTTCCTTCACCATCATTTGCCACACCTTTATCAAAAACTTGATAAAATACATTTAGCACACTTAAATGTGCCTTTTCCACTTCGTCTAATAAGACAACAGAATATGGACGCTGACGTACCGCCTCAGTTAGCATTCCACCTTCGCCATAACCAACATAACCAGGAGGTGAACCAATCAAACGACTGGCCGTATGGCTCTCCTGAAATTCACTCATATTAATTGTAACAACATTTTTCTTACTATTAAAGAACAGATCTGCTAATGCCGTACTACATTCAGTCTTTCCAGTACCGCTTGGACCAACAAAAAGAAAAACGCTTAATGGCTGATCTGGATTTTTCAACCCAGATTTAGCTGCTCGAATAGAGTTAGCAATTATTTTTAATCCACCATCTTGACCGCGAATTAACTCTTGCAGCCTAGATTCTAAATTAACCAATAAGCTACCCTCATTACGCTTCATTTTACCGAGTGGAATACCAGTCCAATCTGCAACTACCTCAGCAATCGTGTCTGGATCTACTTCGGTTTTTAGCAATGCTTCACCCGCTTGAACCATAACTAACTTGTTCTCCAATTCAGCTAAATTTTGCGCTAATTTAGCGAACTCCACCTCATCTTGCTCTTCTAACTTAGAATACTCAATCAACTGCTTACGCGCATCTAACATTTCATGCACAACTTGATGCTCTTGCGACCATTTTTCGTGTAAGGAGCTTGCCTCTTCTGCAATTTGCGTTCTTTGATCGACCAGATCTTTATACTTATCTTCATCAATCTCAACTAAGTTAAGTTTATCCCTTTCCAATGCCTCTATCGTTCGATTTAAAGCTAAAACAGCACGTTCTTTGACATCTAACTTACTTGGTTTTGCAGTCAAATTAATTTTCACACGAGCGCAACTAGTATCTAACAAATCAATTGCTTTATCTGGTAAAAATCTGTCAGTAATATAACGATCAGAAAGTTTAACCGCCATTTCAATCGCATCATCACGAATCATTACATGATGTGAATTTTCATAACTTTCTTTTAATCCACGCAGAATCAAAGTTGCGCTTTGAATACTTGGCTCAGCAAGCTTAACTAATTGGAAACGGCGGCTTAATGCTGGGTCTTTCTCAAAATATTTTTTATATTCTTTCCACGTAGTTGCCGCAATTGTCCTTAATTCACCACGAGCTAAAGATGGTTTCAATAAATTTGCAGCATCACTACCACCTGCTGTACCACCAGCACCAATCAACATATGTGCTTCATCAATGAACAAAATAATTTGCTGTGGACTAGACTTAATTTCATTAATAACACCCCGTAAGCGATTTTCAAACTCACCTTTAACCCCAGCTCCGGCCTCTAATGCTCCCATGTCTAATCCAACTACGCGAACATCTTTTAATAAGTCTGGCACATCATTACTTACCACCCGTAAAGCAAGTCCTTCAACAATCGAAGTCTTTCCAACTCCTGGCTCACCCACACAAATAGGGTTATTTTTACGCCGACGGGCTAAAATTTCAATAATTAAGCGTAACTCTTCATCTCTTCCAAAAACCGGATCAATTTTGCCATTTTTGGCTTGCTCAGTAAAATCAATACAAAAACGTTTAATGAATCCACTTTCTGGTCCAGACTTACCAACCATATTCTCAGTATTTAAATTACTCTTAACCCCTGCATCATCAGCCGAAGTATTTTCTTTTGAGGATTTTGTGATGGTCCAAAAATCTTTTAATAATACATTACGTTCAATTTCACTGAATAAATCTGAATAATACCCTGTTGAATAAAACACAGAACGTGACAAAAATGCCAATAAAATAGCTCCGCTACGTACTCTATTTTCGGATAAGTCTACGGAAGAGATTAACCAAGCATCCTGAACCAAATCTAGTAACTGTGGTGAAAATACTGGCTTTGCTGCATTTCCTACCCTGTAGTCTTCTAACGCATGCAAAATAGCTTTTTGTACTCTGCCGCTATCTATTCCAAGTGTCGCCAAAATTAAAGAAAAATCGCTTTCTCTATCCTCTAAAAGCTTAAGCATAAAATGCTCAACTGTAATTTCATAATGTGTTCTAGCAACACAGAAACCAACAGCTCCTTGTAAAGCATCACTACAAAATTGATTTAAATGCATTAATAACGACTTGATATTTATAGTAACCATATAAGCTTCCTTTATCGTAAACTTTAGAAATATTAAAAATAGTACAAACTAGATAAAATAACAAAGAGTCTTATGATTAAAATCATAATCTAATATTGCTTATGATCATCATAAATATATCGTGTTAAGCAAAACGACATAGCTGGTAATACCAGTGAAGAAAAAATATTATTATATAAATGAACTCATCAACTAAAATACAGTAAGTTATCAGATATTCTACCACAAATAATTAGAGGAAATAACTAATATAGTTTAAATTAGTTCTACTGTTGTTAAAAAATCAATCAAATTAAATAATCATACCCATATTAAGCGCATAAATTAAATTTTTATCAAAGGTTTAAGCGTTATTACTCACAAAGATTATGGATTAAGGCAAATAAGTAAAATCTAAAATACACTATTTTATAAATCACTCTGGGCAACATCCACTATCCTTACATTTCAAATCATCAAACTCATGTTGCAAAGTAACATGATCAATTTTATATTTATCCAATAACATTTTCTGGCAATTTCGTAAAATAACTGGCCACCCATCTGGATCACAGGCCACCACATGTGCCGCTAAAGCACTTTGGTTTGCCGACATATACCAAATATGTAAATCATGTACATCTAAAATTCCATCAACAGCAAGCAAATCTTTACCAACTTGTTCATAATCCAAATGCTCAGGCACTCCAGCCATTAAAATAATCGATGATTTTTTAATCAAATTAATATTTGAGTATATCAAGAGTAAAATAACTACAAGGGATAGGATTGGATCAGCTAAAGACCAACCAGTAAAATAAATAATTGCACCAGCAACAATTGCTACCAATGAACCTAATAAATCCCCTACGGCATGAATCATAGCCGCACGCATATTTAAAGAATGCGTGTTCTTAGATAAAACCCAAACAATTACTCCATTGACAAAAAACCCTAATGCTGCAATGATAAACAAACTCGCTCCATGAACCTCGAGTGGATTCATAAATCGCTGAAATACTTCAAAAAGCAGCCAAATAGTTAAAACAGTAGTGAACATACAATTTATCAATGCACCTAAAACCTCGGCTTTGCCATAACCAAAAGTTAAATTGACTGTTGCTGGACGTTTAGAAATCACATTTGCGACATAGGCAATTAACAATCCTGCCGCATCTGTCATCATATGCACAGCATCAGACTGAAGCGCAATAGAATTGATCAAATAACCACTAACCCCTTCGACCAAAGAAAAACCAAAAGTAGCGATTAAACACCAAAATAATACTTTACCACTAGTTTCACGCAACATAGCACCATGATCATGGCTATGTCCATCTTCATGATTATGTACATGATGATCAATATTACTATGACCTGAATCCCCATGTACACTACCACCACTTTCATCATGCGCTAGAAATACGCTGTGTTTATCATCTTTTTTGCTCAACTCACAACCCTCCAATAAACTAGACCAACAAAATTTATTAGCTAATTCAAAAAATTAACCCTCTTTCGCGTGGTTAATTGTGTACTTGGGAATCTCAACAATAAGATCTTCATTACCAACCAGTACTTGACATGATAAACGCGAAAGAGAAGTTAGTCCCCAAGCTCGATCTAACAAATCTTCTTCCATTTCATCAATATCATTTAAAGATTTAAATCCGCTCCGTACCACGACATGGCAGGTTGTGCAAGCTCGCGACATATCACAAGCATGCTCGATTTCAACCCCATGCTCTAATAAAGTCTTACATAAATTTTTATTACTATCTACAGAAAACTCTGTGCCATTCGGGCATAATTCTTCATGAGGTAAAATTTTTATTATTGGCATTTAACAAATCCTTTTCTATCAATATAACTAGAAACGTATTATAACATAAACTTCACCTACTAATTTAGTCAGGTATTACATCTCATTTAATTTAAATCCTCAAGCACTTACACATAGTCTCCCGACAAAAAAGATGCGCGTTCAAACGAATTAACCCATAAAACCACGTCATCAAATAAAGATAGTTTTAAAAACCTATGCTGCATAGCAAAAAAATCGAACTTAATATACAATTATGCTATAATTCAAAACTAAAATAATGAATCTTGTCATAACAATATTCATCATCATATTTTAATCATCAAACCAAGACGATAAATTGGCAAAATGCCAAATAAAAAACGAATAAGAATTTTAAGTTACAGGAGTAGATTATGCCTTCTTTTGACGTAGTTTCTGAAATCAATAAAGTTGAATTAAGTAATGCTTTAGATCAATCAAATAAAGAAATTGCAAACCGCTTTGATTTCAAAGGTTCAAATGCTAATATTGAATTTAAAGAAAAAGAACTTGAGATAATTATTCATGTTGATAATGATTTTCAGCTTGGACAAGTTAAAGATATTTTGGTTGGTAAATTAACCAAACGCGGTGTGGATACACGCTCTCTTGCAGAAGGTAAAGTTGAAAAAGTTAGCGGAAATAAACTTAAAGAAATCATAAAAGTTAAAAATGGAATTGAACAAGATCAAGGTAAGAAAATCACCAAAATGATTAAAGATAGCAAAATAAAAGTTCAAGGCTCAATTCAAGGCGATGTCGTACGTGTAAGTGGCGCTAAACGTGATGATCTACAAAGTGTAATGGAATTATTAAAGAAAGATGTAACTGATTTACCACTTCAATTCATTAACTTCCGCGACTAAGTAGTAACACAAATGATAAAAATTGAAAATCTTAGCAAAAGCTATCACCACAAAAAAACCACCAATCAGGTACTAGATAATGTGTCACTAGAAGTTGAAGCTGGGCAGGTTTATGGGATTATTGGTAAATCTGGTGCAGGTAAATCAACATTACTTAAATGCCTAAATCTGTTAGAAAAACCAGACTCTGGTAAAGTCATTATTGACGGTGTAGATTTAACTCAGATTTCTACAGAAGAATTACGTAAAGAGCGTCAGCAAATTGGAATTATTTTCCAACACTTTAACTTATTAAACTCAAAAACTATTTTTGCTAACGTTGCGTTACCGTTAAAGCTGCAAGGCAACCACAATAAAGAAGAAATAAAGCATTCTGTTAACGAAATGTTGGATTTAGTTGGGCTTAAAGATTTTGCCAATAAATATCCAGAAAGTTTATCTGGCGGTCAAAAACAACGCGTAGGAATTGCACGTGCTTTAATTACTAAACCTAAGCTATTACTCAGCGATGAAGCAACCTCTGCTCTTGATCCGCAAACTACTGCCAGTATTCTAGAACTATTGTTAGAAATCAATCAGAAATTAAATATCACCATTTTTCTGATTACTCATGAACTTGAGGTAGTGCGGAAGATCTGTGATAAAGTCGCAGTAATAGATGGTGGTAAAATCATAGAGCAAGGCAATACCTTTGATATTTTGCTACACCCAAAACAACCATTAACACGTAAATTAATTATAGAAGAAGAATCTGATAAATATTTAGAGCAAGTTAGACATTTCTACAAATTTGAGAAAAGCTCCAACAAGCACATTCTACTATTATCTTTCATTGGTGAAGCAACCTATCAGCCAATTTTAACAACCATTTCTAAGGGTGCTGATATCCAATTTAGTATTTTACGTGGAGAGTTGGGGAGAATAAAAAAAATGCCATTTGGTCAACTACTAATTGAGTTTGAAGGCGATGAACAGCAACTAGCAAAGGCTGGCAAAATCATGTGCGAATTAAATGTACATTACGAAATATTACATTAATTTTTTCAAGGTAGAATTCACATGGCATTAGCAATTATAAATGATTTAGCCACCAACATAGATTGGAGTGAAATTAATCAAGCAACTCTAGATACGCTATTCATGCTTGGATTTGCTGTACTATTCAGTACAATCATTGGAATTCCAGTTGGTCTTATTTTATTCCTGACCAGCAAAGGTCGTTTACTTCAAAATGTTTGGTTTTATAGCATACTTTCTTTCATCGTCAATGTCTTACGTTCAGTGCCATTTATCATTTTATTAATTGTTATGATTCCTATAACCACAATGTTGGTTGGTACTTCATTAGGTGCGAAAGGAACAATCCCGCCATTAGTAATTGGTGCATTTCCTTTTTTTGCACGCTTAGTAGAAAATGCACTTAAAGAAATTGACAATGGTATTTTCCACATGGCAGAATCTTGTGGTGCCAGCACATGGCAAATTATCTGGCATATATTATTACCAGAGATAACACCAAGTTTAATTGCCAGTATCACCGTAACGGCAATCGCGTTAGTCTCATATACAGCTATGGCTGGTACAGTTGGTGGTGGTGGATTGGGAGACCTCGCAATTCGTTACGGCTATCAGCGCTTTCAAACTGATGTGATGTTAATTACGGTAATCTTGATGGTCGTTATGGTACAAATCATTCAAGTATTTGGTGACTTATTGATCCGTATTATTCGTAAACGTTAATTAAAATTTGGAACATTATAATGAATAAATCTAACATTAATTTCATAAAAAAAATAACTATAGCTTTAAGTTTTACAGGCTGCCTGTCGACTGCATTCGCTAATGAAACTATTACCATTGGTGCATCACCAGTACCTCACGCAGAGATGCTAAAATTTGTTAAGCCAACCTTGGCTAAGCAAGGTTATGATCTAAAAATAACCGAATTTTCAGACTATATTACGCCAAATTTAGCTGTAACTCAAAAACAACTTGATGCAAACTTCTTTCAACATCAGCCATATTTGACTGAATATAACAAAGATCATAAAACTAATTTAGTTGCACTAGTAAAAGTACACTTAGAGCCAATGGGCGTATATGCTAACAAAACATCAGAAGCTAAATTTATACAAAGTAAAAAAGCGAACGATATCCTAAAAGGAAGCAAAATTGGCGTTCCAAATGATCCGACCAACGAAGGTCGTGCTTTAAATATTTTACAAGCTAATGGTATAGTTAAAATTAAGGCTGGTGTGGTTTATCCAACTAAAAAAGATATTATTGGTAATCCATATAATGTTCAAATCGTTGAGCTAGACCCTGCAATGCTACCTCGCTCATTAGCTGGAAAGCAAATTGACTTGGCCGTAATTAATTCAAATTTTGCGCTATTAGCAAATCTAAAACCAACTCGAGATGCTGTTATTTTAGAAACCAAAGATAGTCCATTTGCTAATATTGTAGTTGTACGTCCAGATGAACTAAATCAACCCAAAATGAAAGCATTAGCAAAAGCTTTAACTTCACCAGAAATGAAAAAATTCATTGAGCAGCAATATAACGGTGCAGTTATTCCTGCATTTTAATTATGATTAGTTGTCTAAATGGAAAACTCATCGAACTAACTCCACCACAAGCAATTATATCCGTGGCCGGAGTTGGCTACGAAGTAGATATGCCGATTTCACATATTGCTCAATTACCAGCAGTTAATCAAGAGGTTAATTTATTCACGCATCTGGTAATTCGTGAAGATGCGCATCTAATTTTTGGATTTCTAACGCGTAATGAGCGAAACTGCTTCCGTCAATTGATTAAAGTTGCTGGAATTGGTCCAAGAATTGCACTAGCACTTCTGTCAACAATGAATAGCCAACAACTGCAACAAGCCATTGAAGAAGAAGATCTAAATACTTTGTGCCTAACACCTGGTATTGGTAAAAAAATGGCAGAGCGCATGCTCTTAGAGCTTAAGGGCAAATTAAGTTTGCCAACTGAGTTTATGCCTAGTAGCAGTTTATTTGCCGCAGAGAAAAACAATGAAGCAGCTATTCGCAAAGATATCAACAATGCATTAGAAAGCTTAGGTTATAACACCAAAGAAATTAATCAAGTTATCAAGCAATTACCTGAATTGAATGATTTAAGCCAAGGTATTAAAGAAGCTTTAAAATTACTAAGTAAACATTAATAAACAAGTCCTCGTAGTTAAATGGATATAACGGCCCCCTCCTAAGGGGCAGTTACAGGTTCGATTCCTGTCGGGGGCACCATTTTAAGCAACCAGCATGCTCAACATTCAAACAAACATCGATTTAACACCACTTAATAGCCTACATTTAAAATCTCAAGCTAGTTCCTACACTAGATTAAACTCTTTAGAACAACTACCTCAAATTGCTAATTTAATCAAACAACATCCAAGATTTTTTATTTTAGGTGGCGGCAGTAATTTAATTCTCCCTGAATATTATACAGGGCTTGTAGTTCATAACCAACTCCATGGAATTAAATTTGAAGCCATAAATGAAGAGTTTTATTTGGTCAGTGCAATGGCAGGAGAAAATTGGGACAACTTTGTTAAGTTATGTTGCGAAAACGGTGCGCATGGTCTAGAGAACCTTAGCTTAATCCCTGGTACAGTCGGAGCTTCACCAATTCAAAATATTGGTGCATACGGTGTTGAAGTGAAAGATTTTATTCAAACAGTTGTAGTCTATGATCTAGAACAAGAAAAATTGATTCAACTACGTAATTCAGAATGTAATTTCAATTACCGCAACAGTTTTTTAAAAAATAATCCTAGGTTTATTGTAACAGAAGTTATATTTAAATTACACAAACAGGCTAAGCTAAAAATTAATTACGGTGATATTGCTGAGCAAATGGCACATATTAATCAAGCAACACCGTTAGATCTACGCAATTGCATTATCTCAACACGACGAAGTAAATTACCAGATCCAAATGAAATTGGTAATGTAGGAAGTTTTTTCCATAATCCTATCATTCCAAAACCTCATGCTGAGCAACTATTAATCACTTACCCTAAACTACCAACTTACCCTACTCATAGCCCAGATTTAATTAAAGTCTCGGCTGGATGGTTAATTGATAATCTTGGTCTAAAAGGCTATCGCCATGAAGAAGTTGGTGTATACAATAAACAAGCACTAGTTTTAGTCAACTATGGTAACTCCACACAAGCTGAATTACTTAACTTTGCTAGATTAATTCAACACAAGGTCTATGCAAACTATAATATCCAGTTAAATATTGAACCAATTATCTTATGAAACTAAATTCACAGTTAATCCGCTCACTACGTTTAATATTAGCACTATCCAGCGGTAGTTTATTTGCACACATAATTCATATACCTATGTCAAGCTGGGTTTTTATAACTACTGCAGTAATTGTCTTTGATCAAGATACAGTGGGTGGAACGATTAATCGTAGTTTCATGCGCTTCTTCGCTACCTTTGCTGGAGCAATTATCAGCCTAATTTGTATTTTACTCATCAAGGATTATACTTGGTTAATTTGGACTATAGTATTGTTATCCAACTTTGGATTTGCATACTTCTATATAGGGAAGAAACAAAGTTATATTGGACTTTTAGCAAGCATAACTTTAGCAATGCTACTTCTTGGGAATAAGCCACCTGATTTATATACCGGTATATATCGTGTAATGGATATTCTTATAGGAGTTAGCTTTGCATTACTTTCCATGCTTTTATTCTTCCCTGAATATGCCCTAAAAAAGTTGCCAAAATTAATTACATCATTAATTCAAGATAATATCAATTTAATTAAAAGCATTGAAAAACTCAATGACATAGAACTTATTCGTCAACAAATAATTACAATCGAAGACAATTTTATTAATAATGTTAGTAAATTTAATAAAGCACTTGAAGAATCTGGGCATGAATTATCTGGTAAAAAACATCCACTACTCATTGAATCATATCGCCTATCATCAGTTCAGGTTCGCCGAATTTATCGACTCATTTTTGTAGTCTTCTATTACGAATTTGAAAATGAAATGATAAATGATCTGCACATAAAACAGGCATTATTATTAATCGTGACATTAATGGAAAACTTAAGCGTAGAAACAGAATCTAGCATTCTTGAAAACAGTTTCACAAAGCTGTCACAAATAACAGATAATTTACCGCAACAAAACGTAGCCAAAACAATTCGACATATTCAAAATGAACTATTTATACTAGAGAATTTATTAGCTAAAAGTAAGCAACTGACGCATACGTAACTTTTTATTTAAGAATAAATCATTACTGTCACCCGTATCACATACTCGTACTATCTTAACTTTAGACTCACAAGAAACCATGTCATTAAGAAGGTAACAGGTAAAACATAAATCATATTACTTCCCACGCATAAACATACCATCTAAATCACGCATCGTTAATTTGAACCAAGTTGGACGGCCATGATTACAGTAATTAGCACGATCAGTTTGCTCCATTTCGCGCAACAAAGAATTCATCTCAACAATGGATAGCTGATGATTTGCACGTATAGCACAATGACATGCCATCGTTGATAAAATTTCTTCTTGGTGCTCCAGAATTACATTTGAACCACCAAAATTAACCAAGTCTTGTAATACCTCGAGTACTAATTGCTCAGTTTTTCCATCATCAAGCAAAAGTGGAATTGCTCGAATTGCCAGCATATCTTCACCAATTACATCTATCTCAAAACCAAGTAACGACAATTCATCGTGATGCTTACTAAAACTTTCTAGCATCAATGGTGTTACGGACAAAGATAATGGCATCAATAATTGTTGTGATGCAATTGAATTGCTTCCCAATTGCAACTTCAATCGCTCTAAAATAATTCTTTCGTGTGCAGCGTGCATATCCACCACAATCATACCATCTTTATTTTGCGCCAAGATATATACACCTTGTAACTGTGCCAATGCATACCCCAATGGTGGAAAAGTTACATTATTTGTAATAACCGAAGCTTCGTCACCCGCAAATAAATCATCACTAAGCTTTTGATGCGTAAGTGGTAATGAGCTACCTAACCACTCTTGCACCAAGTTGCCATTTGATTTAAACTCTGAGGCATTATTTATTGTTGATGGTTTAAAAGAAGCTCCAATAGAACTATTTGAGTTACCAAAATTTTGGCGTGAATACTGTGCAGTATTGGAGTAACTTGGGAATTTTTCAAAAGACATCGTTGAAAAGTCAGAAATATCTCGGATAATCTTATTTTCATAAGTACTAGTTTCAGATTCATGCAAATTAGTCGCAAGTGCTTTTTTTAATGACCGACTAATAAAACTATGAATAGCTCCAGAATCTTTAAAGCGAACTTCACTTTTGCTCGGATGAACATTCACATCTACATCACCAGCAGATACTGTCAAAAACAAAGCATAATTGGGTGCATGTTCATGATGAAGCACACCGCTAAAGCCTTGTTTAATCGCATTTTGAACTACTTTATCGCGTACAAACCGTCCATTCACATAAAATAATTGAACATTTTTATTCTGTGTAAGATAGGCTGGATGATAAACATATCCAGACAAAGTTAACTCTTCACCACCTAGCTCCGCAATACAAAACGATTTATTACTATAACTACCACCAAATATATCGACAACCCGTTGTTTTAAATCACTCGCTGGTAAGTTATAAACTTCTTTAGAATTATGACTCATATAAAAACTAATTTCTGGATGCGATACTGCAATACGCTCAAAAACTACTTTACAATGTGAGTATTCTGTAGTCTCAGTCTTAAGAAATTTCTTTCGTGCTGGAATATTGTGGTAAAGATCTTTAACATCAACAACACTACCAAAATTTAAACTCGCGGGTTTAACTTCTTGAACTTCTCCAAATATGTTGCTAATTTGATAACCAATTGAGCTGTTAGCTTCACGGCTCGCCAAATTAAACCATGATACTGATGCAATTGACGCCAGGCCCTCACCACGAAAACCTAAGGTATGGATATCATATAAATCATCCTCAGTTACAAGCTTACTAGTTGCATGACGTTCGATAGCAAAAGGCAAATCTTCTGCAGACATTCCGCTACCGTTATCGGTTACTCGAATTAATTTTATACCACCTTCGGATAACTCAACACTAATTTGGCTAGCTCCAGCATCAATGCTATTTTCAAGAATTTCTTTAAGTGCAGATGCTGGGCGTTCAACAACCTCCCCTGCACAAATTCGATTAACGAGTATATCATTTAATTTATATATTTTTTGCATTTTTATCAACTATATTTATTTCAAAAAATCTTGTGAACGTCCTTGTGACGCAAGACTATAATAACGAGCATTGTTGGAAATGAATGATGAGTCCACACCACGACAACTTTTGGTTGAAACATCTCCCCAATAAAGCGCCTTGGCACCATTACAACCATAGCGTTGATAGTTACAAGCATTATAATAAAGCATCATTAAATCAGTCATAGCAATACAATTGCCTGTACTTGCTGATTTTTCATACCAATATACGGCACCATCAAAATTAGCTTTTACACCGTAGCCACGTTCGTACATATTACCCAAAATTAATGGTGCTTCCCAATTATCTTTGATTCTGCTATTATTTGCTTTATCTTGACAAGCTTGTAACGCAGACTCAAAATTCTGTGAAAAATAATAATTATGACAATCATCTGCAAATAAATTTGTAGAAACTATAGAGATTAATAATATTATATACTTCATAGAAACTCCATTAAAAAACTTAATTACTTCTTAAATTTAGTATCCCAAATCATTTTTAAAGCTGGCAACACTGACACAAACATTACAGCCAAAATAATCAACGACATATGTTCTTTAATTACTGGAATGTTACCAAACAAATAACCACCAACTAGAAATATAACCACCCATAAAAATGAAGCCAATAAACTGAAGCTGACAAATTTACGGTAAGTCATTTGTCCAATACCTGCAACGAAAGGTGCAAATGTTCGCACCAGTGGAATAAAACGCGCTATCACAATTGCTTTACTTCCATGGCGTTCATAAAATTCATGAGTTTTATCTAAAATATCTTTACGGAAAATCTTTGATTTTGGATTAGAGAAAAGTTTCTGTCCTAAAAATTTACCTAAGAAAAAATTTGCATTGTCACCTAAGAACGCAGCAATTACTAGAATTATTGCCAATAAGCCAAGATCAAGTTGCCCAGTTCCAGCAAAAGCTCCAGCCACAAATAACAATGAATCTCCAGGTAGAAATGGCGTCACTACCAAACCTGTTTCACAGAAAATAACTAAGAAGAATAAAATATAAAAATAATCATGGTAATTAGTTAGCACAACTCCAATATACTTATCCAAATGCAAAATAAGATTAATTAAATCCATCATTCTAAATTTCTCCTATAAATTAAAATAAAGGGCGTTAAAACGCCCTTAAAAATAAATTTCAAATTCAAATATAAAACTAAACTACAGCTTCATCTTTACGTTTAACTGGTTTAAGTAAATTCTCACGCGAAACCCCAAGCCACATCACAATTGGTGAGGCAACTAAGACTGAAGAATAAATCCCAAATAGAATCCCAATTGTTAAGGCCAAAGCAAAATAATGCAAACTTGGGCCACCAAAGAACAACATAGATAACACCATCATTTCAGTACAACCATGGGTAATAATAGTCCGACTCATAGTCGCTGTAATTGCGTTATTAATAATTTCTGGTACCGTGCCACCACGAATTGTACGAAAATTCTCACGAATCCGATCAAATACAACTACTGACTCATTCACTGAATACCCAAGTACCGCTAAAATAGCCGCCAAAACAGTTAATGAAAATTCCCATTGAAATGCTGCAAAGCAACCTAGAATAATTACCACGTCATGCATATTTGCCAAAATTGCCGACACTGCAAAACGCCACTCAAAGCGTAATGCAAGGTAAAGCATAATTCCAATACACACAAAAGCAATTGCCATTAAACCATTGTTAATTAAATCACGCCCAACTTGAGGACCAATATATTCAACACTTTTTAATTGTACATCTGGAGCATCAATCCGTAAATGTTCAAAAACATTATTAGAAATCGTAGAACTATTTGCACCTGCCTTATTTGGCAAACGGAGCATAATATTTTTACTGCTGCCATAAGCTTGTACAGTTGCCTGATCCATACCGATTTTATCCAAATCAGTACGAATTTGATCCAAGTTAGCCGCTGAACTATACTGTACTTCCATCAAAGTGCCGCCAGTAAATTCAACTGATAAATTTAACCCGCGACTAAACAAGAAAAAAATCGCTAGAATAAACGTAATTAACGAAATACTCGTGGTTAATCGCCCATAACTCATAAATGGGATGTCTTTTTTTATCTTAAAAAATTCCATGCTTTTACCCTCTTAACTTGATTAAATGTGCAGTTTTTTTACGCGTTTATTGGCATATAAGAGACCAGCAATACCACGTGATACTACCACCGCACTAAACATCGAAGTCAAAATACCTAAACAATGTACTACAGCAAAACCTTTTACAGGACCAGAACCAAACGCTAACAAAGCAAGACCAGCAATTAAAGTAGTAATATTGGAATCCAAAATTGTTGCCCAAGCGTGTCCATATCCAGCTTCAATTGCGGCATGAGGTTTTTGACCATTACGCAATTCTTCACGAATCCGCTCATTAATCAGAACATTCGAATCAATTGCCATACCCAATGCCAAAGCAATTGCAGCAATACCAGGCAAAGTTAAAGTTGCTTGTAACATTGATAATAATGCCACTAACAATAATAAATTTACACCCAATGAAACTACTGATACAACCCCAAATGCTAAATAGTAAACACACATGAAAATTGTAATTGCAAGGAAACCCCACAATACAGAATGGAACCCTTTATTAATATTTTCTTGACCCAATGATGGACCAACCGTACGTTCTTCAATAATATTCATTGGTGCTGCTAATGATCCAGAGCGCAATAATAACGACACGTCATTAGCATCTTGCACACTCATCGCACCAGAAATCTGCACTTGACCACCACCAATTGCTGCACGAATTACAGGAGCAGTAACAACTTGACTTTTACCATGATCAACTAAAATCATTGCCATACGTTTACCAATATTATCCGTAGTAACTTGTTTAAAAATTGCTGAACCAGTACTATCTAAACTGATGTTTACCGATGGTGAACCATTTTCATCAAAACCAGCTTGAGCATCATTAATATTGTCACCAGTTAATTCAACATCATTTTTAATCAAAATTTTGCTAGTTGTGCCATCACTATGCACTTCATCCAATAATTGATCACCAGTTGGAATATTGCCGTTTAATGCTTGATTCTGCGCATCACGATCTTCATCAACCATCCGTACTTCCAAGGTAGCAGTACGACCTAAGATATCTTTAGCACGCGCAGTATCTTGAACCCCAGGTAATTCCACCACAATTCGATCAGCGCCCTGCTGTTGAATAATTGGCTCTGCCACACCAAGTTCATTAACCCGATTATGTAAAGTTAAAATATTTTGCTTAACCGCAGCTTCTTTAATTACCTGCATTTCGGCAGCAGACACTACAATACGCACATTTGAATCACCATCATGCACGGCTTGCAATTTTGGAAAATCTTTATTTAATTGATCAATAACTAAATTAGCCGTCGCTAAATCACGGAGTTGAATCAAAACCGAACCGTTATCAACTGTAACAGCACCGTAACGAATTTGATTGTTACGTAAATCACGACGTACATCACCAACATATTTATTAAGTGTTTTTTTAACCGCAGCATCCATATCTACTTCAAGTAAGAAATGAACCCCACCACGTAAATCCAAACCCAAAAACATTGGATTCGCATTAATTGCACTCATCCAATCTGGCGAAGCAGAAATTAGATTAAGAGCAACAATATAATTATCACCTAAAGTTTGTTGAATTGAATCACGAGCTTTTAATTGAATATCTGCATTGGCAAATTTAAATTTCAAAGTTTTCCCATCGAATACTTCACCTGTTGGTTCAATTCCTTCAGCCTTCAATCCTGCACTCACCTGAGTAATCGTGTCCGGACCAACCACAATCGATGAACGACTGCCAGAAATTTGCACGGCTGGAACCTCACCATAAAAATTTGGTAAAGCGTACAGGAAACCAATCACCACGGCACAAACCACAATGAAATATTTCCACATTGGAAACTTAATCATTTATTTACCACCTAAAAAAATTAATGAAATTAATTTATTTATCAAACTTAGGCAAGCTCAATTAACAAATTAATTTCAATAAAATAATAGTTGATCAGAATTATACTGACCAACTAACTACTAACTATACTTATTTGCTGACAGCAGCAGTGTCTACCTTACCAGAAATTGCGCTACGTTGAAACTTCATAACAACACCTTGAGCAACTTCCAAATCAATAAAGTTATCTTCAAGTTTAACAATCGTTCCAACTAGTCCACCAGTAGTTAAAACTTTAGTACCTTTTTCTAATGCAGCTAACATTTGGTTATGTAATTTCATTTTCTTTTGTTGTGGGCGAATTAACAATAACCAAAATAAAACAAAAATAACAACCATTGGCAAAAATGACATAATACTGCTACTAGAAACTCCAGCTACGCTAGGAGCATCGGCAAATGCACTGGGAATTAATGACATAAGCTACCTCAAAAAAATTAAAATTAATTACAATAAACACGTATTATAATATAAGTAAGCTTTAAGCTATGACTTTATTAGTCCTCAAATAAGTATTAACTATGCATTTAACACAAAAAGCGAGGCTTACGTTACCTCACTTTTTAACATAAAACGATAAGCTTCAGACTTAGTCGTGATTGTGCTTTTTCTCCCATTTATCAACAAAAATTGCCGACATGGTATTTGCAAAGGCATTTGTAGCACTACGCCCCATATCCATAAAACTATCGATGGGCAATAAAATTAGTACTCCACTTTCAGGGTAGCCAAATGCAGTCAATGTTGCTGCTACCACAACTAAAGATACACGCGGAATCCCAGCAATACCTTTTGAAGTTAATAACAACATAAACAACATCGTAATTTCTGTTGCTAAAGTGATGTGATAACCATACAACTGAATGATAAAAATAGTTGCAAAAGTACAATTTAACATTGATGCCTCAAGATTAAATGAGTATCCCATAGGAATCACAAATCCGCTAACTTTTTTCGAAATACCAAAACGATCTAAACCGCTCAGAATACCAGGTAAAGCGACCTCTGAAGATGACGCCGCAAAAGCAGTTCCATACAATGGCATTAATGGACGCAAAATTGCAAATAAGCGCGTACCTTTAACCAATAGACCTATACTAATGAGGACTAACCAAATAATTGCTAAACCAAGATAAAACTCAGCAGCATATACAAGATACAACGATAACACACCTATTCCACTACCCATGATCAATTTGGTAATTGCCGCAAATACCGCAAATGGAGCCAAATACATGATGTAACCAATGATTTTGAACATTAATTTTGACATCATATCAAAAAATTCAAATACAGGGGCAACAGGTTCACCAATTGAAACACCCGCAACACCAATAAATAAAGCAACAACAATAACCTGTAAAATATGGTTCTCAACAAAACCTTGCATAGCCGAAGCTGGAATCACCGACTCCATAAAGGATTTTAACGTAACGCCACAAGTTGTACAAACACTATTGGCTGATTGAGCAATATCTGCAGTTGAGGAGTTAAGTAAAACTTCATGTAAAGCTTTACCGGGTTGAAACCACTCTACCAAAACCATACCTAAGGTTAAGGAAGCAAAGCCACCAACCATAAAAATAATCATTGATTTTAGAAACATTCGACCCAGTGCTTTCGCATCCCCCATTTTAGCAATTCCACTAACCAACGTAGTAAACACCAAAGGGGCAATGATCATTTTAATTAAACGCAAGAATGCAACTGAAACTAAATCTAAATTAGCTGCAATCGACTTAATAAGTTTAGGGTCCGTAATACCAACATGCGCAAAATGACCAACAATTACAGCCAAAACTAACGATATAAAAATATAAGTTCCAAGCCGTGATTTATGCGCTTTTTCTTCCATTGCAACCCTTTCAAAAATATGTTTTTTGATTATCTGATATAATAAGTCTATTATTGTAAACGGTTTACTCATTTAAGAAGTTATTTTCATGGATGCAATGCACAATACACCTCCCAAACAATTATTTTGGTTTCGACGAGATTTACGTTTAAATGATAATCATGGTCTATTTCATGCGCTTAATCAAGGTAGTGTAATCGCCTGTTTTATTTGGGATAGTAAAATATTGTCTACATTAGAACTAGAAAACCCCCGCGTAAATTTTATCCAACAAGCCCTTGAAGAAATTAAACAACAGTTACAGCAAATAAATTCAGACTTAATCATCCTAAATGGCGACATTGAAAACGAGTTATCCAATTTAATTACCACACATAAAATTCAATCACTATACTGGAATGAAGATTATGAACCATGGGCAATTAAACGAGATCAGCAAATTTGGGAGAAATTTACTCAACAAGGTATTACCTGCCATAGCTACAAAGATCAAACTATCTTTGACAAGCGTGAAATCTTAAACCAACAATCTAAACCTTATACTGTTTATACGCCATATAAAAACACTTGGCTACAAAAACTAAATCAACATGCTTGCCAAAGCTATCCAAGTGAAAGCTTATTCGCCAATTTTCAGCAATTACCAACGCAAGAACAATATTTCATTCCTTCTGAACATGGTTTTACCCGACTCCCAGCATTAAAAGGCGGCACAACACAAGCACAACAACGCCTCTTAAATTTTACTGAAAAATTGGCACACTATAATCTAACCAGAGATTATCCAGCACAAGATCTAACCTCTTACATTGGCGTAGATTTGCGCTTTGGTACACTCTCCATTCGCCAAGCTGTTCAATTTGCCACCGCACAAAATAGTGATGGAAGCGCAATATGGCTGAGTGAATTGATTTGGCGCGATTTTTTCAGTCAAATTTTATTTAATTTTCCACATGTAGCAACAGAAGCCTTTCGCCCAGAGTATAATCAACTTAATTACACAAATAACTTAGATTGGTTTGATAAATGGTGCAATGGACAGACTGGATACCCAATTGTCGATGCTGGAATGCGCCAGTTAAATCAAACTGGTTTTATGCATAATCGTGTTCGTATGATTTGTGCTTCATTTTTATGCAAAGACTTATTAATTGACTGGCGTTTGGGTGAAGCATATTTTGCAAAAAAGCTGCTTGATTATGATTTAGCATCAAATAATGGCAATTGGCAATGGTGCTCATCAACAGGCTGTGATGCTCAACCTTACTTCCGGATTTTCAACCCATATTTACAATCAAAAAAATTTGATCCAACTGGTGAATACATCCGTAAATTCATTCCAGAAATCGCTCATTTAAGTGATAAATTAATTCATTGTCCGAATCATGAAGATTTATTTAATGACCTAGATTATCCACAACCACTAGTAAATCACCCAACCCAAGTAAAATTAGCTAAAATAATGTTTGCAACCATCAAAAAGGATTAATCAATGAGTTTAAGCACTGCGCAATTGATCACAATTGCCGAAAATTATGGCAGTCCAGTCTATATTTATGATGCCGAAACAATAGAACAACAATACCAAAAACTTACTAGCGCATTTCAGAATTGTAATGCTAAGTTTTTTTACGCGTGTAAGGCACTCAGTAATATTAATATATTACAATTAATTCATAATATTGGTAGCAATTTAGATTGTGTCAGCATTAATGAAGTTCAATTAGGATTAAAGGCTGGATTCGCGCCTCAACAAATTATTTTTACACCCAATTGCGTAGATTTTAACGAAATAGAAGCAGCTAAAGAACTTGGTGTACATATTAATATTGATAATATGTCGATTTTAGAACAATTTGGTAATAAATTCGGTAATAGCTACCCAGTCTGTATTCGCATTAATCCACATATCATGGCCGGTGGGAATATGAAAATTTCTACTGGACACATTGATAGTAAATTTGGTATCAGTATTCATCAGCTGCGTCATATTCAACGCGTTGTCAAAAGCACTGGGTTAGTTGTACACGGTTTACATATGCATACTGGTAGCGAAATTAAAGATATTGAAGTCTTTATTCGTAGCTTAGATATCTTACTCGATATCGCCCATGATTTTCCAAATTTAATTTTTCTTGACTTAGGAAGTGGATTCAAAGTCCCTTATCAAGATGGTGATTATTCAACTGACTTAGTAACTTTAGCCCGTCGAGTAAAAGAAACTTTTGATGCGTTTGAAGCTGAGTATAAACGTACTTTTGAAATTTGGTTTGAACCAGGTAAATTTTTGGTTAGCGAATCAGGAACTTTGGTAGTAAAAGCTAATGTAGTTAAGCAAACTACGGCTACAACTTTTGTTGGAGTAAATAGTGGCTTTAATCACTTAATTCGCCCAATGTTCTATGATGCTTACCATAAAATTAGCAACTTATCTGCTCCAGATGGTGCTGAAAGAATCTATACTGTAGTTGGTCATCTTTGTGAAACTGATACATTTGCTTGGGATCGCAAAATCAATGAAGTGCACGAGGGAGATTACCTAGCATTTCATAATACCGGTGCATATGGCTTTGAAATGAGTAGTAGTTTTAACTCACGTTGCCGCCCAGCAGAAGTATTAGTTTATCAAGACAAAACTCATTTAATTCGTGAACGTGAAGAATTTAAAGACCTGCTACATAAGCAAGTTGAGTGCAATATATTTAATTAAAATTTAAAACAAAATGCTAATTTAAGTGATAAGTTAGCATTTTGAAAATATCAATAAGGAAAAAATAAACTATGAAAAAGTTAGCTATAATACTAGGATTTTTCTGTAGCTTAGCAGTAGCAGAAAATACAGCATCAGCACCCATAAATAAATCTACAACAAATCATGACTCACAGCCAAAATTGATCATGGTAAAAGGTACATCTTCAAACCAAATTAACCATACTCCACCAAAGACACATACAGCACACAATAATAAACATAAATCACAAAAACACACTAGTAAAAATAAGGTAACCAAATCAGCAAACCATAAGGGCCACCCAACTAAAAAAGTAGCACAAAAATCAAAATCTACTAAAAAGAATAAAAATACATAATTATACTCATTTATCGCCGTTTATTTAACACTTTAATTTTAAGCCAAAGACTGTATAAAATTAATTTGTAATTCAGTTTTCTCTAAAGCTGCAAACCTCTCAAAAAGAGTTTCACCAGCACTAAAAACATTCGTATTTGCCTGTAAATACCACTTCATGTGCTTACGGGCAAAGCGCACACCCGCAATACCATCATAATGCTGATGAATCAAACTCAAATGACGTAACATATATCCTAAAATAAACTCTTTATTATAATCTTGATAGCATCCAGTTGCTAAGTAGTCTCGAATTTGCTGAAACAACCATGGCCTTCCTAATGCGCCGCGACCGATATAAAGTCCATCGCTCAAAGTTAGTTTCAAAACTACCGCAGCTTTTTCAGGTGTAGCTATATCACCATTAGCAAAGACGTGAATTTTTGCACGCTGTTTGACCTCAGCTATTAAATCATATTCTGCACTACCATTATAAAAGTCACTCCGCGTTCGCCCATGAATTGCCAAAGATTGAATACCACATTCTTCAGCAAATCTCGCTATATCAAGAATATTCTTATTTTGATGATCCCAACCCAGTCTAGTTTTAAGATAAACCGGAATATTTACTGCCTTCACAGCAGCACTCAATATTTCTATAACTAATTTTTCATCGCGTAATAAAGCTGAACCAGCCAAAACATTACAAACTTTCTTCGCAGGACAACCCATATTAATTTCAACTGCATGTGCACCCAAGCCTTGTGCTGCTATTGCTGCTTGAACAATAACGTCTGGGGAAGCTCCAGTTATTTGAATAATTTTGGGATTTTCTACAAAATGACTTTTTAAACGCGCTTGAGTTTTATTTGATGACCAAAGCTCAATCTGACTAGTAACCATTTCAGATATACCATAATCAGCACCGCATTGAATAGCAATATCACGAAATGGCGCATCCGTAACACCTGCCATCGGTGAGATAATTAATTGTGGTATGATTTTCTTACCTATTAAAAATTAATTTAACAAATACTTATGTGGTTGAAACAAATCCGATCTTTTTTGGCAAGCTCGTTGTAGCGCTACATAAAACTTGTCTGGTTTAGGTTTAACCATAGAACTATACATATGACAATACTTAATTCCATAAGTGCATGCACGATTCATAACAAAAGTATTATTGATCTCGTTTATGCAACCGTCATGTAATGCCAGATTGTAAATATCTACAGCTCGTAACTGAGCAAATTTACTACGATAGTATTCTTCGGACTTAACATCCAAAACCTTTGTAACATTACCAATACCACAATACTGATAAACTTGATAATCACCTTTTTCAGCATACTTCCTTGAATCTGTAAAACGCAATAAAACACAAGATTTATCTCGATTTAAGCCAGCTCCAATCAGTTGCTCGTAGTTACCAACTTCATGCATAACACGATGAGCACTTTGACTTAAATCTAAAATAGTATAGACATAATCATGACCAACTATCTCAGCCGCAAAAATTAAAATAATATGCTGGCTATTTAATTGAAATGCATACTCGACAATTGAAGAATAGACTTGGGAAATTGGGGTTTGATTCAAAAAAAGCACAAATTGATTTGAAGAGACATCATAAATTGCATGCAATTCACCAAGCGAACTATACAATGTTTCACTCAGTAGATTGATTTGCTTCATCGAAGTTGTTGCATGATTAAATGGATACTTACCAGCACCAATAAATGAAGAATCAGTAGGGTTAAGGTTTAATTGATTTTGAATTAGATCTCCATTAGAGGCTGATATATCATCAGATTCAAGATTGTTAAATTTAACAACCTCATTAGTCGCTAAATCATGCTGCACATTTAAATAACGCTTGCCAATCACTCCAAGAACCATCAACCAGACAACAACAAGCAACACCGTTAGCCACGGAATTTTATGCCAGAATAGCTTAAAAAAATTGCTCATGAAATCAACTCTATTTCCATTTATAATTTATCACAAGTAAGTATTTTAGCTTAATTCCTAAGCAAAATTTAAATTACTCCACAAAAAAGCCATAAACAATAGCTTTAATTTATGTTTATACAAAATTAATGTTGTTTAATATCACATCACTAAAATTTATCCAGATGAAACCTAAAATCTGCCCTACATTTATTAACTATCTTTTCCGAAAAACAAATTCAACCGATACAACTTTTCGACTAAGTTTATATTCCTTCAAATCAATAATGATATCTGCTTTTAAGTTAATCTCATTAACAGCAATATTTAGAACCTTTCGCTTAAAATTGCTATAAATCGCATACGTACCGGTTTCAATACCCAAAAGTTCCTTAATTTCATCTAGTGTAAATTTAATATTTTGAGTATTTTTATCAAAATTAGTAATAATCATATCGTAAATTAAATTTGAATAACTCGAAGTAAAACTTGCTGCATATTTCCAACGCCCGCCAATATACTGTTGTTTCATATATAAAATAAATGGAATTAATCGGTAACTAACTTCAATAGTAACTTGCTTAGTAAGTCGATTATAGGCATACGCAGAAATAAATGTTGTGGCTTCAAGAGATTCAATTTCACCATCAACAGTTAAACGTTGAGTAATCAAAGTTCGATTACAATAATCCTCCAATAGATCAAGTAGTTCATTTTTACTTATTTTAGGAATAAAGCGCATTAAAACAGTAAGATTAGTTTGAATTACCTTGTTTTGTTTATTCATAAAGCTTACATTATCAGTGCTTTTAATATGTTTCATAATAAATGCCATTAGCGTAATATGCGAAGATGTTGGCAAATATTTATAGCTTGAAGTAGTAATCCCATCTGGATGCGTCACTACGCGAGTAGCAGCAATCATTTTTATTTAACCCTATAAAATTTATTATTTGTATACAACATATATTTAACTCATCTTTTAAAATTCCCACCCTAAAATCAATTACATATTGTATAATTTCGGTATCGGATACTTATTAAGCCAGATTGGTAATACTTAATTAAAAATCAAATTACCATAATAAAGTAAGCATAAATCACATGGTATTATATCACACACAAGAGAATCATATAACTAGCATACAATACACTGAGCTATAATAACATTTATACTAGACACACAAACCAAGTATCAGATCTACAACACAAGGTATTTGATAAATAATTGCTCGGCAATAAACTGGAGAAATTAAATTATGCAACAACAAAAGCTACTCGAATTATATAGCTTCATGATCGCGTCACGAGAATCTGACCTAATTGAATCTGAACTAGTTAACAGCGGTGAAGCAAATTTTCTTGCATCAAGCAAAGGTCATGAAGGAAGTGCAATTGTTGCAGCATTTTTACAAGATAGTGACTGGCTACATTGTCACTATCGCGATAAAGCGTTAATGCTGGCTCGTGGCATTAGCAACGAAATGTTCTTCTATAGCTCACTATCTAAAGCAGAATCACATTCAACAGGTCGTCAAATGGTATCACATATGAGTGCTCCTGAATTAAATGTGATGAGCATGGTTGGTCCGGTTGGAAATAACGCACTTCAAGCAGCTGGAGTTGCCAAAGTAATTAAAAATCAACCTGATAACCCAATTGTATATTGTTCTATTGGTGATGGAACTTCACAGCAGGGAGAAGTCCTTGAAGCAATTGCCGAAGCAAAGCGTAGTGAATTGCCAATTTTATTTTTCATACACAATAATGACTTAGCAATTTCAACCCGCACCCAAGGTAAAACCTTTTTCTCATTACCTAATGGCGCTAATCCACGCAGTTTTTATGGAACGCCAATTACCTATATTGATGGAACTAATCCACTAGCAAGTTATAGCGAACTAGAATTGGTAATAACTAATCTTAGGTCTAATCGCCAGCCGCAAATCGTAATCTTTAATGTCGAACGCTTAGATAATCACTCTAATGCAGATGATCAAAAACTCTATCGCGACGATAATGAATTAAGTGGCAGCTTAAAATATGATCCACTAACCTTAAGTTATGATTTTTTACAAAGCCAAGGCATTGATAGCAAAACGTTAGATACAATAAAAAATAATACCGTAACTGAAGTACGTGCTGCGCTTGAACGCGCCCGTGCAGGAAGTAACCCGATTACTGTTGTAACGGCAGAACGCGAGCTATCAGATGACATAAAACCAAGTGCTACTGAATATCGCGGGGACTTTAACAGCGAAGAACGTTTAACTATGCTGGAAGCAATGCGCCGTGTGTTTAATCATCAATTAGCAACTAATCCAGATGTTTGCATTCTTGGTGAAGATATTGAAGACGGCAAAGGAGATGTATTTGGTGTGACTCGTGGATTATCAACCCAATTCCCTGGTCGCGTAGAAAATAGTGCGTTAAGTGAATCCACAATTGCTGGACTAGCAGTTGGTATGGCGTTAGCTGGAAAACAACCAGTTGCGTTTATTCAATTTGCTGATTTTTTACCATGTGCATATAACCAAATTTTCTCTGAACTAGCTACTATGTACTGGCGAAGTAACGGTGGTTGGCAATCGCCAGTGATTCTATTTGCTGCCTGTGGTGCTTATCGTCCAGGATTAGGTCCATTCCATTCACAAACAAATGAAGCTACGTATGCACATATACCTGGTTTAGATGTCTACATGCCATCAAATGCAGCAGATGCAACTGGTATGCTAAATGCCGCATTTAAGTCAAAACGCCCAAGCTTATTCTTATACCCAAAAAAATTACTTAATAATGGTAGCGTTGAAGATACAACTTCATACGATGTTAGTAAGCAATTGGTGCCAGTTGGTAAAGCACGTATAGCTAAACCAGGAAACGATATAACATTAATCGGTTGGGGGAATACAGTTTCTCTCTGCTTACAAGCTGCCGAAACTTTAGATACAATCGGCTGTGCAGCAGAAGTAATTGACTTAAGAACCATCAAGCCATATGATTTAGCTACAATATTAAGCTCAGTTGAAAAAACCAAACACCTTGTTGTAGTTCATGAAGATAATTTAACTTGCGGGCTTGGTGGTGACATTATGGCCAATGTTGCTGAGCACGCTAAATCTTTTGTCAAAATGCGCCGTGTAACTCGTGCCGATACCTATACTCCATGCAATTTTGCCAATCAGTTAGACATTTTGCCATCTTATGAAAAAGTTTTGACCGCTGCAGCTGATTTATTAGATTTAAATCTAGACTGGGAAGAAGAAGCAGAGCAAGATCCATCACTCTATACTATTGACGTAATTGGCGCTAGTCCATCTGATGAAACAGTCCTGATCAATATTATCCACGTAAAAATTGGTGATGAAGTAAATCCTGGTGATGTTCTAGTTGATATCGAAGCCAGTAAATCGGCTGGGGAAATTTTAGCTCCGTGTAAAGGTATTGTCGAAGAAATTTGTGTTGAATTAGAAGAAAAGGCGGTAGTTGGCAAACCACTAATTACGGTACGCCTACCACATGGTGTAACTAAAGTAGCTCAAATTAAGCCACGCAAAGCACTAATTAGCTATCCAGCTCAAACAACACCAACTCCAAACGACATTGACAAATCAATTGCTAACCCTACATCAATTGCAAGTGTTGGCATTAATAAACCACATTTCAAAGCAGGTTCACGCATTGTAACCAATGACGAAATTTTAACCAAGTTTCCCGAGTTTACAAATGAAGATATTATTCAACGAACTGGAATTAAACAACGTTGCTGGCTAGCTGAAGGCGAAAGCATAGTTGACTTAGCCGTAAAAAGCGCAAATGAAGCGCTTGTCGCACAAAATATTACACTACAAAATATTGATTTAATTATTTGTGCTACTTGCAGCCCAGAACAATATCAATCTCCAGCAATGTCATGTTTAATTCTCAATGACTTAAATAAAATTTATGGTGAGCAAAATATTCCTGCATATGACTTAAATGCGGCATGTAGTGGATATATTTTTGCTCTCCAAGCTGCACAAGATTTCCTATGCACGCGCCCAAATGCGCGGGTGTTATTAATCACAGCAGAATCATTATCTCGACGGATAAATCCAAATGATTTCGAAACTGCATTCTTATTTGCCGATGCTGCTAGCGCAACAATTTTATGTGGGCAAAATCACATTGATGAATGCGTCGCAGAATTAAAGCAAATTTACTTAGGCACAGATGCAGAAGCTGGTGATATCCTAAATATACCGACACAAATCGAATCTGGCATAATGATGCAAGGAAAAAAATTATTTAGCGTAGCAGTGAAAACAATGTCAATGGCAATTCATAAATGCTGTCAACTGGCAAATGTGGAGGTTAGCACGATTGATTTAGCAGTTCCACACCAGGCAAATCAAAGAATTTTAAGCGCAGTAGAAAGCCGCTTAAAATTACCGACAGGAATAATGTTTAGTAACATTGCTAACTATGGTAATACTTCATCATGTACAATTCCAATTGCTCTTGCACAAGCATTAGCAGAAAATAAACACCAAAAAAATATTGCACTTTGTGCATTTGGTAGTGGGTTCACATCTGGAGCAGCACTCTTAGTTCAACGCTAATAATCTAGCTTTAAAATAAAAATACCCTAGAAATGATTTCTGGGGTATTTTTATTTTATGATAAGATCAAATTAATAAACATTTGGTTTACTCGACAAATCACTATGATAGCAAGTACTAATTTTCTCATACATATACTGAGAAAGTTCCTCGCGGTTAGCAAAATCTATTGCGTTCACTGGTTCCAAAACATCAACTTTAATAGTCAAACCACTCAAGCGTAATGTACTCCAAATTGACTCCATCCAGCCTTTATTTGCAAAAGTAACCTCAGTGGATGGTAGACCATCAGAATTACGATAACGAATAACAACGGGAACTACTCTACTCTTAGCAATCATTGCTGATTCAAAAATCGAAGCATGAAAAGGTGCAACAGTCATCCCAGAACTAGTTGTTCCTTCTGGAAAAAGCCCCATTGCCCAACCATCTTGCATCACTTTTGCAATCCTTTTATTTGCCAAAACTAACTCACGTTTATTTTTACGATCAATAAAAACTGTACCGCCAGATTTAATAATATTACGTAACAAACGCCATTTCAGCATTTCAATTTTACCGACATAATTCGTACAGTAAACTGATGACATGACAGTTGTATCTAACCATGAAATATGATTTTGTACAAACATTGTATTTGGCTGGATATACTCGCTTCCAATTGAACCAGTTATTTCTAACTTGGCACCTGCGGCCCAAATTAACGCTCTAGTCCATGGCTTATGAAAGTATTTACGCCACCAATCCATTGGAATTAATGGGTAAATTACATATGAAGCAGCTACCAAATAAATTATTAATGCAAGACAAGCTGCAAATCTAAACCAAGAAATAATCGTACGCATTAAATAAAACCCTTTAACTATAATAAATAATTATTAATATTTTACCATATTAATAATTACAACTCTAAGCAATTGAGTAAATCACAAATAAATAACAGAACAGAAACCTTATCTTAAAGAATAAATAAGCCTTTGTAACAAAGTCATTACAGATTGCATCTTGATAAAAGCATATCTCTAAAAATTTATTATACAAAAGATATCCTTAAACTAACTTTAAAATAATCCAAGTAATTCACTTGGGTGCTTAATTACTAAATTAGCGCCGTTTGCAGCTAGCTCTTCTGCCGAGCGGAATCCCCAAGCCGCACCAATTCCATACATTCCAGCATTAACTGCAGTTTGCATATCAATGTCGCTATCACCAAGATAAATTATTTCACTTGGCTGAATCTCCATAACTTCAGCAATTTCAAATGCAGAATATGGATCAGGTTTAGTCGGCAAACCATGCCTTGCTCCTATTACTACTGAAAATTTCCAATTGGAAAAATGACGACTAACTACTTCATCCATAAACTCATCGGCTTTATTAGATAAAATTGCTATGGGTATCTCAAGATTAGTTAATTTATTCAATAACTCAGCAATACCATCATATGGAGCAGTAAATCTATCCAAATGTAGCGCATACTCTTCGATAAATTCTTCAACTAATTTAGTATATTTAGTACTTTCACTTATTTCCGTTGGCAACGCCCGCTCGACCAATTTGGCGATTCCGCTACCAATGAAAAAACGATAATTATTTAAATCATGAGTAGGAAAATTATGGCGTTTTAACACTACATTCATCGCATTTGCAATATCTTGAATAGTGTCAAGAAGAGTTCCATCCAAGTCAAAAATTACGGCCTTAAATTTTTGCATTCATTATTACCTTTTAATACGAATAAACAACTAAATTGTATAATTTATTTATTTTTCATCATTTATCATTCTACGTAGCTGAGTAGTTATTTCTGTGATATGCTCATGAACACACAATAAATAAAAGTCTTCTGAATTAGCATGCTTCAGAATCACATTTACTGCATCAACTTCATTTGGAATAATTCTAATTTTCTCAGCCGAAAATCCTTGTTGAATTAATTCATTATAAAATAGCTCAGGCATTTCTCCAATTTCACTACCACGAAGTGCAGTTTGAAATTCTTTGATCGTAACCTCATCAACATTATAACGAATAATCAAAGCAACAATTTCAGGAATTGTATCACGGCGGTCTGCGGTATTGCCATAAAGTAAGCCAAACTTACCAGTTAAATTTCTTAACTTTCTAAAACCATTTCCCAATTCCAAAATATTAGCTAATCCCACCTGATTATGCGCAATATCAACCACTAGATGCCCACTATTCGCCGATGTATAATGATTCCAACGCCCAAAATTTGATTTTTCATCAGCACCAAATTTGGTTAAACCACGATTAATTTGTTGTGAAGAAAGTCCTAATGAAAAACATAAAGCAACGGCATGCAAAACATTTTCATTATTATAATGTGCTAAACCATAAATAGTTACAGGAAATGAATTAACTTTATTTAAGTAAATTTTTTCCTGCAATGTTTTAATTACCACATGACCATTTTCTAAAAACACAACGAAATTTTTAGTATCCAAATAAGCACTTATTTTAATATCATCAAGTATTGTTGATACATATGCTTTATTAAGATGTGAAAATTGTAGCTCAACTATATGGGAATCATCCAAATTAACTATTGCAATTCCATCAGGCTTAATTGCTTGATAGACAATTCCTTTTGCCTGAGCTAAATCTGCTAAATTATTAATACCATTTTGACCAATATGATCATACGAAATATTCGTTACTGTAGCAGCATTCACATAATTTGGTAGCAATCCACGCTTAACCAAGCCACCACGAGCTACTTCTAAAATTGCAACTTCGACCTTAGGATGCATTAAAACTTGCTGATGACCAGTTGGTCCTGATAAATCGCCATCAATAACCTGCTTTCCATTTACCATCACCCAATCTGAAGAACAATAACCCGATTTAAGCTTTGCAGACCTACAAATAAACTCAGTTAATCGAGTGGTTGTAGTTTTACCATTAGTTCCAGTAACCAATACACAAGGAATATTAGCGATACTGCTCCATGGAATATCACTAACCTTACTAAGCGTATTTAATTGAACGCGAAATTGTGTAACGCCACTACCTAAAATCAATAAACCACTATCAACAAAAAAATTTAATTTTCTCTCACACGCTTTATTGTAAATTTTACGCAATAATAACTGTTGGTTTTCCTTAATTTGCGCTTTAAATTTACGTTGTGAACGATCTATATCAATAGGAATTTTCTTATCTAATAAATCAACTAAATCATACCAAACCCAATCTAAAATATTACAAGCAACCATAAGTAAATCATATGGATAAGAAATCGCAACATTTAAACCAGCATCAAATACTCTCACTTCAATCAAATATTCTTTAATTGGTAAAAGATCCAATAATTTTATTAATTCAGCTTGGTATAAATCAGCAACCATCTGATTATTCTCGGTCAGCGAAATATCCATAACCGCACCAGGTACAGGGAAAAATCTATTTTGCCCAAGCAACCTCGAAGAAAAAAATTCTGCATCATATAAACGTGTCAAAAATATCTCCCTACTAACAAAATCAATGCTTATAATTATAGCATAAAAACAGTTAAATTCATAATCTAAGCTATATAAGAAAACCTCCATATCTCTGGAGGTTTTTTAAAATCTAAGTTCGGATTATGCTACTCATCATCCAGCATATCATCATCAAACTCCTCTTCACTTAATTCAAGATCTAAATTCTCTAGTTCACTAAAACTATCCAAGAAACTTTTTAATTTATCCGCGCGATTTGGTTGGCGCAACTTCCGAATTGCTTTAGCCTCAATCTGACGAATCCGTTCACGAGTTACGTCAAATTGACGACCAACTTCTTCAAGAGTGTGATCAGTTAAAGTATCAATCCCAAAACGCATACATAAAACTTTAGCTTCACGTGGCGATAAAGTATCTAAAACCTCACGTACAGTCTTTTTCAGACTATAATCAATACCGTGCTCAGCTGGAATTACTGTAGACTTATCTTCAATAAAGTCACCGTAGCTAGCATCATCTTCATCACCAATTGGTGCATCCATAGAAATTGAATCATAAGCTACCTGATAAATTTTACGTACTTTATCCTCGGTAATTTCCATCCGCTCCGCCAACTCTTTAGTCAACGGCTCACCAGATTTCTCTTGCAACAATTTACGATGCTCTTTACTCATCTTATTGATAGTTTCTATCATATGCACAGGAATACGAATTGTACGTCCTTGATCCGCAATTGCACGAGTAATCGCTTGGCGAATCCACCATGTCGCATAAGTGGAAAATTTAAAACCTTTACGATATTGGAATTTATCAATTGCTTTAATCAAACCAATATTACCCTCTTGAATTAAATCCAAGAAATGTAAACCACGGTTGGTGTATTTCTTAGCAATTGAAATAACTAGGCGCAAGTTTGATTCCACCATATCAGTACGTGATTTTTTCTGCTCTTTCTCAGCACGCATCAAGCGTTTAAACAGCCCCTTAATGACCGAAACAGAAATTTGTAAATCAACAGAAACTTCCCTAATTTTTTCTTGGTGCTCGACAATGTCAAACTTCATGCTTTCAAATAGTTCAGCATATTTCTTCGCTGGGACATGCGATTCAACCCAAGCTAGTTCATTACCGATAAATTCTTTACGAAACTTATCTTCTGGAATCTTAATTAACTCACACGCAATGTGGAAAATATCATTCTCATGCTGCTTAATAATCTTATGAGCATTACGCAATACTTCACAGAAAACCTCAATTTGCTTATTCGTAAAGCGAATTTTCTCTAGTTGCGCAGTAATTTCCAACAAAACTTGCTGATATTGCTCAGAATCAGAACCATGCTTTTTAATGACCTGGTTTTGTCGCTCAACTAATTTATCATAATCTAAGAAAAACGCCGCAGTTCCCTCACGTAATTGCTCAAGTAAAAATGCCGGCAAATTTTCTTCTTCATCATCAAAAGCTCCAGTAGTAGACATTGGTAACATCTGATCTTCAGCGCCGCTTTCATTACTACCATCAAGCAATTCATCAACAAAGTTTTCAATTTTAATCTTACCAGCCAAAACATCTTGATAAGCAGTTGAAATTAAATTTACAATCTTAGGACAATCCGCAATCGTCGCAATCATATCCTGAATGCTAACCTCTAATTTGCGCGCAATTTCAGCCTCATCAGTCTTATCTAATAAATCATAAGTCCCAATTTCACGCATATACATACGAACAGGATCAGTAGTACGACCAAATTCATTTGATGCAGCCGTGCTTGTTAAAATTTTTTCCGCTTCCTCGACCGCAAAATCATCATCATTCACACTTGCAGAGGAAGTTCCTGAGATCAATAACTCTTCTTGACTCGGCTCATATTCGTAAACTTTGATCCCGATTGTTTCAATCATCATAACAATTTGCTCAATAATTTCAGGATCAATAATATGATCAGGTAAATTATCATTAATTTCAACGTGGGTTACATAACCACGCTCTTTACCCTTACCTAGCAAATAGTGTAATTTAGTTTTTTGTTCTTCAAGTTTACGTAACTCTTCAGCACTTAAGTTTTCAATACCAACCTCAACTAGACGCATCAGATTTTTTACTTCACTGACATCATCTTTACCTAATTTACGCGGACCACGACTTTTACGGCTTTTACCACGTTCCAAAGAATCACTGCTAATCATAGCACTGCCAAGATTATCAAAATCAGTTACTTTACGCCCAGATGTGGCTTTAACCACAGTTGTATTAACTTCACTTAAAACTTTTTGAGGGGTTTTAGTCATGCAGTAATTTTCCCACTATATATAAATAAATTAATTATTAAAATGTTTTTTTGCTTGGTCTAAATAATAAAACATTGACACTACTGTTAAAATTACCGCCGCTAGCATAAATAAATTACCAATTAAATTGGTATCAACCATATATGCGTGATAATCTAATAATAAAAATCCAATCGCAATCATCTGGAAGGCCGTTTTTAATTTACCTAAGTATGCTACAGCAACACTTTTGACCTCACCTAGTTGAGCCATCCATTCTCGTAATGCTGAAATAGCTATTTCTCTTACAATTATGATTATTGCAGCAAACACAAATGTACGCTGTAAATTTACCAGCACTACCAAACTTGCAGCAACCAAGGCCTTGTCGGCAACTGGATCAAGAAATGCACCGAACTTTGATTCTAAATTCATCCGTCGTGCCAAATATCCATCTAAATAATCTGTTACTGCAGCAAAGATAAAAATCGCTGTTGCAATAATATTTTTATTCGTCATGATTAACAAAGAATCAGGAAGATAATAGACGCCAACAAAAAATGGAACCAGAATAATACGAAACCACGTTAAAATAGTTGGTAGTGGAATTTTTTTAGCCATATAAGCGTAAACTTTACTAGAGAATTTATTTAAAAATGAAAGAATTTAAGGATGAAAATAGCTAAAAATAGACTTCGCTAGTTCACTACCAACACCTTCAACTTGCTGTAACTGTTCCACATTAGCATCTGCGACGGCTGCTGCACTACCAAAAAAAGCAATTAATGCCTTTCTTTTGCTTGCACCGATGCCTAAAATATCTTCTAGCTTAGAGGTCTGCATACGCTTTATTTGCTTTTTTCGATGCCCTGTAATTGCAAAACGATGTGCTTCATCACGCAGAGCCTGCAGCAACTTAAATAGAGGTGGCTCATTTTGAAAAGATAGTTCAGTGCTCTCATCAATAATAATTTTATCGAACTCTGCCTTACGCTGCTCGCCTTTAAATATGGCAATAATCTTTATTTTATCATAAAACCCTAAATCATAAATTAGCTTTTTACTAACAGCCAATTGAGTTTTACCTCCATCAACCAAAATAACCTCAGGTATCGGCAATTCTTTATTCGCTAAACGACGAGTTAATACCGTCTCTAAAGCCAATAAATCATCACCATTTACCGAATCACTTAAATTAAATTTGCGATATAAACTATGATCAATTTTTCCAGCAGAATAGACTGTCATCGACGCAACGGAGCTACTACCATGATTATGACTAGTATCATAACACTCGATTCGATTAATCTGATTTAATTGCAATAAATTAGCTAATTTAGCGCTTGCATTAATATATATATCATCTAAATTGGAATTTTCAATCACATGCTCCAGATTTTTACTACCCATCATAGCCAATTCAGCAATTCTACCTTTGAAACCACGGATAATTTTCAAATTATGCATCTGGGCAAAATATTTAATAAATTCAAGATCTAAATCTTGATCTAAATATACAACTTTAGCTAACTGATTACTGGCGTAATAACGTTCCAAAAAAGCTTCAGTAATCAACTCCTTAGTGTCAACTAACCGCTGAGAAAAATGTTTATCACCGACATATAGACCATTACGAATAATAATAAGATAAATAAATAACTGCTGATTAAATTCACGTATTAAAATGATATCAGCATTGATGGGAACATCACTATCACTAACAATTTGTTTATTTTGTAACTCGCGAATTAAACTAATTTTATCACGCAAGTTGCTAGCTTGTTCAAACTCCAGCCCCTCAGCGAATGCATACATTTGCTTACTTAATTGAGCCACCAAATCACTAAAATCGCCATGTAAAAAATCTTGAGCATATTTAACATACTTAGCATATTCGACTGAGCTAATTTTACCCACACATGGTGCACAACATAAATTTACTTGATGCAGCATACATGGTCTAGAGCGATTAGCAAATGTTCCATCAGTACAGGTACGTAACTTAAATAAGCGTTGCAGCAAATCTAAATTTTCACGAACAGCATAAGAATTTGGATAAGGACCAAAAAGACTATCTTTAGTGTCTGCTTTACCACGAAAATATTCAATTAGTGGGTATTGATGTTGTGAAATTTTAATATATGGATAGCTTTTATCATCACGAAATATAATATTATATTTAGGCTTCAAGCTTTTAATTAAATTACTTTCCAACAACAACGCAGAGGTCTCATTTTCAGTAATCGTAAGTTCAATACTATGAATTTTACTAACCATCAAACCAATTCGTGGCGATAAATCCAATTTCTTTTGAAAGTATGACTTTACCCGCTTATGCAAATCAATAGCTTTACCCACATAAAGCAATGATTCATCAAGAGCATAATAGCGATAAACACCTGGAGAATGCGGGATATCCTGCAAAAATAAATTATCAGCAGTAACTAAAGTTCTCATCGCTACGACCACCAATAGCTAATAGCAATTGAAATAAATACCAAATAGCCTAGTTTATTATTATATAAAAATGCTTTAAAACAAGCGCTACGTTCTTGAGCCTTTATTTGCCGATATACTTGATAAATCAAACATACTAATAATACCAAGCCAACAAAATAAACCCAAGAAAAATGACAAGTAACTCCAACAGTAACCAATAACAACCAAAATATTACATAGCAAATCATAACAATTGGAATTACGTTTTTCCCAAATGTGATTGCTGAAGTTTTAATACCTATCTCCAAATCATCTGGCAGATCAACCAGTGCATAAATGGTATCATAAGCCAATACCCAAAATAAATTGGCCGCAAATAACAAGTATGCAACTGATGGTAAATTGCCACTAGCCTGAATAAAAGCCATTGGAATACCAAAACTAAATGCGACCCCTAAATATAATTGTGGGATAGGAAAAAAACGTTTAAAAAATGGGTAACTTACAAAAATCACCAAAGCAGGAATCGACCAAAGTAATGTTAATGCTGTCAACCAATACCAAGCAATTAAAAAGGCTATTAAACTTAATACGATAGTTAAAATTAGCGCAGACTTGGGCTGAATAGCACCAGTTGCTAACGGACGCTGCGCTGTTCGTTCTACCATACCGTCAAAATCACGATCAGCATAATCATTAATTGCACACCCAGCCGAGCGAGTTAATAAAACTCCAGCACTAAAGGCAAATAACACTCTCAGCTCTGGTATTCCGTGATAAGCGATCCACAATGCCCACCAAGTTGGCCACAATAATAACAGAATTCCAATTGGCTTATCCAACCTCATTAAACGTAAGTAATCTTGCATAATCTCACCATTCATTATTTTTTGATACTAATATTTTAATCAAACCGTTATTTTACACGACAGCTATAATCTTAGGGAACAACCCATGAATCTAGCAAATAAAGATGCACCTTTATTTCATACAAAACTCAATAAGTAAAAGTATTTTAATAGTTATTTTGAAAAGAATAGATTAATTTAGTATAATGTTAACTTAAATTTTTTCAGCGGCACTCTACACATGCAGCAAAATATCATAAACCTTGAAAATGTATCATTTGCCTATAACGAAGATCGTCCAATATTAAAAAATATCACGATGAAAATTCAGGCAGGTAAAGTTACCGCGATTATGGGTGGCAGCGGCAGTGGTAAAACTACCGTGTTACGCTTAATTTCAGGTCAAATTCAGGCTCAAAGTGGAAAAATAGAAGTATTCGGAGAAAATTTACGTAACATTTCTGCAATAAAAACACATGAAATTCGTAAACGACTAGGATTACTTTTTCAACTTGGTGCACTTTTTACAGATATGAGTGTAGCGCAAAATGTGGCATTTCCAATTCATGAGCACACGAATTTAACACCAAATTTTATTGATAAAATCGTGGCAATGAAATTAGAGGCTGTGGGTTTAACTGGAACGCAAAACTTAATGCCAAGCCAACTTTCCGGCGGAATGGCACGTAGAGTTGCATTAGCCCGTGCAATTGCACTAGACCCTGAATTAATGCTATATGATGAACCATTTACTGGATTGGACCCAATTTCATTAAGCACTATCGCAATGCTAATAAAGAAATTAAATGCAAGCTTAAAGCAAACAGCAGTGCTAGTTACGCACGATATCGCAGCTACTATGGAAATCGCAGATTATGTATACTTCATGGCTAATGGTGAAATCATTGCAGAAGGAACACCAAATGAAATTAAAGTTACAACAAATCCCGCAGTAAAACAATTTATTCATGGTGAAATCACTGGCAATTTTGATTATAAATATCCAAGCAAGCTCAGTTATCAACATTATTTAGGACAAGCATGAAGCGCCTAGCACAAATTATTCAATGCATTGGACAGCCATTTAGCTCGTTTATCATCATGCTTGGTGAGCAAATGCGCCTTATTAGCTATATTATTACTGGGGCTGGCTATTGCCTCAAGCGCCCACAATTGATCATCAAGGAAATTTATTTTAGTGGCGTGTTATCACTGCTAATTATTGCTGTATCAGGATGGTTTGTTGGAATGGTGCTTGGTCTACAGGGATACAATACCTTGCAACGGTTTGGTTCAGTCAGCGTATTGGGATCATTAGTCGCATTATCTTTATTACGCGAATTAGGGCCTGTCTTAACCGCCATATTATTTGCTGCTCGTGCTGGTTCAGGAATTACGGCAGAAATAGGGCTAATGAAAGCAACTGAGCAACTTGATGCCATGAGTGTTATGGCAGTTGATCCAATTAAGCGGGTGGTTGTACCAAAGTTTATTGGTGGAATTATTGCTGTACCATTATTAACTGCACTATTTGACAGCTGCGGAATTTTGGGTGGACGTTTTGTTGGTGTAACTTTATTAAAATTAGATCAAGGAACTTTTTGGTCACAAATGCAAGGAAGCGTTGGTTTTCATAGTGATATTGTAAACGGCTTACTGAAAGCATTATGCTTTGGTATAGTTGTGAGTTTAATCGCAGTATATCAAGGATTACAAGCTCTAGCAACTGCTGAAGGAGTATCCGCGGCAACTACACGAACAGTTGTACATTCTGCATTAGCAGTACTTGCCATGGATTTTATTTTAACTGCTTTTATGTTTTAAGAATTAAATTAGGAAAGCTACTATATGAAGCGCAGCATTATAGATTTTTGGGTTGGAATTTTTGTAATTATCGGTATTACATGTATTACATTTCTATCTCTACGAGTGGCAAACATTAGCTCGTTTAGCTCTAGTCAAAATAATAGTTATACGATTTATGCAAACTTTAATAACATCGGATCATTAAAAAGCGATGCACCAGTTAAAGTTTCTGGATTTACCGTTGGTAGAATCACGGCGATTGGACTAGACCCCAAAACATATCAAGCTCATGTAACTATGGAAATTAATAAAGGATACACTTTTACTACTGACAGTTCAGCAGAAATTTTAACAACCGGATTACTTGGTGAACAATACATTGCTCTTCAATCTGGCGCTGATGTCGAAGATTTGAAAAATGGTGACACAATCACAATTACCTCTTCAGCAATGGTCTTAGAGCAACTTATCGGTAAATTCATGACTGGTATGTCAAACAAATAAATTCATTTTACTTTTAATATTGAGGAAATAAAATTATGAAAAAATTATTAATTGTACTTTCTTTATGTGGTTTAACTTCGTTTGCAATTGCTGCAACCACAACCGCTAACCCCGATGATAAGGCAACAGTAACGGTCACTGCCACATATTGCGCATCTGGTTCGGCTTGTTTTGTGATTAAAACTAGTGCTACCACTCTTAGTCAAGCAGTAAATCAAAACCTGAGCACCCAACAAGCATTTGATATGATTCAAAATAGCATCATACCTCAGATTGATTTTACTTTAATGACTAGGCTTGCTATGGGTAATAATTGGAAAGCTGCAACACCAGAACAACAAGATCAAATTACAAACCAATTTAAACAAATGTTGGTTTACTCTTACTCAAAAGCATTATCCAAATTAAAAGGTGCAGATGTAACCATTACCAACAGCAAAAATGTTAGCGATAAAAAATCTGTAGTAAATTGCACTCTAGCAATGCCTAGCAACGGTAATAGTAATAACCAACCAATCAATATTGAATATGATTTGGCTAAAATTGGTGGAGCTTGGAAAATTTATGATGTAAAAATTGAAAATGCTAGCATTGTAACTACTTATCGCAGCCAATTTAACGACACAATTCAAAAAGACGGAGTAACTGGATTAATCAGCCAATTACAAACTAAAGTTGATGCCTTAAAAAATACTAAATAATGAGCCTTGACTACTTATTACCAGAATCACTAAATAAATCCAATGTTATTAGCACTTTAAAAGTGATTCAACAGCACATTGCTAAATTAAACCATAAAATCAACATTGATGGCTCTAAAGTTGTTACCATTGATTCAGCTGGCGTTGCTCTTTTACTTGAGCTAAGCACGTCAGCTAAGTTTAATAATTTAGTAACGCTAATCAATTTAAGTAGCAGTATTAAAGAATTGTGCCAGTTATATCAAATTAATTTATAAATCTGGTGCAAAACTAAAATGAAAAAACTCCTCATTACTTTAGGTTGTTGCGTCCTTGCTGGGTGTGCCACCAGCAAAAACCCTAATGACCCTTATGAGAACTATAATAGACCAGTATTTGCGTTTAATATGACTGTTGATCATTATGTATTACGCCCAGTAACTGTTGGCTATACTTATATACCAGATCCAATCCGTGAAGCACTGAGCAATTTTTATAATAACTTGCGTGATTTCGTAAGTTTAGCAAATGACATCCTGCAGTTAGATGGCATTGATACCATGCAAACTACGATGCGAATTGCATTAAACAGCACATTTGGTCTATTGGGATTAATAGACGTTGCATCCAGTATGGGATTACCACAGTACACTAATACATTTGGTAATACTTTAAGGCGGTGGGGATGGACTGATAGCAACTATTTTCTTATTCCATTTATGGGGCCAGGTACTGTACGAGATCAAATTGGAATTGCACCAGATATTTACTTTAATCCATTATTTTACATAATTAACGATCCGTATATCTCATGGTCAATTTTTGGTATCAATTTACTTGATCAACGTTCACAATACTTAGGACAAGATGAGCTTTTGGAGCAAACCCTAGATCCATATGCCACAATTCGTGACCTCTATTTACAAAAAAACGGTGCATATAAATATGCAACCGAATCTGCTAATGGAGTCTCTAATGAATCAGAAAATATTGATGAGTTAATTGATGAGCAAAACGGCGAATCTGCACCACACCACACAGCTAAGCCTAATGGTCATGATGCAGAAGTTGATAACTTAATTGATGAAGAAAACTCAGCCGTTGCAAGATCAGGCACAATTAGCGAATCAGCAACTAAAGAACCTGAAATAAAAATGAATATTTCCACACAAATTAACGAATCAGCAACAATACATTAGCCTTCAAGGCTTGCACGTTGTACTATAAATAAATCATTAATTCCACTTTCAGCCAAATCAAGTAATTGATTAAACATAGTCCGAGAAAATGGATTTTTTTCTGCAGTGCCTTGAATTTCAACAATGCCACCACTTTCGGTCATAACTACATTCATGTCAGTATCACAATCGCTATCTTCAAGGTAATCCAAATCCAGTACCGCTTCGCCTTGGTAAACCCCTACCGATACAGCAGCCAACGCTTCACGCAACGGAGTTTGACTAATTTTACCACTGCAAATTAAAACATTAATTGCATCACATAACGCCACATATGCACCAGTAATACTTGCCGTACGAGTTCCACCATCAGCTTGAATCACATCACAGTCAATAAGAATTTGCCGTTCACCCAACTTCGTAAAGTCAATAATACTCCTTAAACTACGACCAATTAATCGCTGAATTTCTTGATTTCGTGCATTGGGCTTACCTTGACTAATCTCACGTTTATTACGTGTATTTGTAGCTCGTGGCAGCATTGCATATTCGGCTGTAACCCAACCCTTACCTTTACCCTTCAAAAACGGTGGAACGCTTTCCTCTATACTTGCAGTACACAACACTTTGGTTTCACCAAATTCGACTAAAACTGAACCCTCTGCATGTTTAGTATAATTTCGGGTAATTTTTACTTGACGTAATTGATCATTAGCACGAGCAGATGGACGAATTGACATATAAATACTTCCTATTAGTTAAATTTACAGCTCGATTTTAACTAATATACCCTATTAAAAGCAAATATAGTTTAATCTAAAAAACTATATTTTTACCTAAATATTAATTTCATATCAATAAATTACTAATAGTTCAGGCTAATTTAATAAACCTAATTCACAAAATAACACTTGCAATTAAAATAAAGTAATGGCATAATACTGTTCTCGCAGCGCATAACAGCGCAATGAAAAGCGGGCGCTTAGCTCAGTTGGTAGAGCATCTGCCTTACAAGCAGAGGGTCATAGGTTCGAATCCTGTAGCGCCCACCACGTGGAGTGGTAGTTCAGTTGGTTAGAATACCTGCCTGTCACGCA
>JACCDG010695810.1_pt1 | contig 54716 bp, 49 predicted proteins | sample 7442471 | NCBI WGS metagenome assembly JACCDG01 (sample SAMN15323444, study PRJNA562643) | freshwater metagenome | isolation source: river surface water | place: USA:Blue River Watershed | collected 2017-08-17 | reverse complement strand
CAAAAGACTATTAGACGCATAGCGATCAAGACGCAGGAGGTGTCCGCGTTGTGTCATTGACGATCAACAGTAACCAAGGCGCAACTATTAGCTTGCGGGCGCTACAGCGTTCTCAAGCTGCGCTCGAACGCGCGTTGCATCGTCTAAGCACCGGACAAAACGCCCCCAGCGCGCGTTTCGACACGGCGGGGGTCGCGGTATCGTCCCGCATCCGAGGAGAAATCGTAAGCTTGCAAAAGCAGCAATTGATCGCGCAGCAAGGCGTTGCAATGCTGCAAATCGCCGAAGGATCGTATCAAAATACGTTTACGATATTGACCCGCATGCGTTCGCTGGCTTCCCAGGCGCAGGGCGGCAATATTTCAGCCACCGAACGTGGCATGCTGGACACGGAATATCAGCAGCTGAAAGCCGAAATCACCCGCCTTGCCAGAACCACGAGCATGGGCGGAACGAATCTTTTCGACACCGGAAACATAAGCCTTGCCGCTTATAGCAACCAGGTAAGCACGCCTGGAGCGGGAAATGCATCAACCGAACAGCATATGTTCGATTTTAACGGCGACGGCCATGTCGATATATTATCGCTGGATTTAAATTTTTCAAACAGAGTGCAACTGCAACTTGGCAATGGCGACGGCACATTCGGCACAGCGCAAAACACGGCCTTGCCCGCCGCCTTTACCCAGCTGGCGGTCGGCGATTTCAACGGCGACGGCATCAAGGATTTCGCCGTCGGCAACGGAACCACCATCGCGACATACGTCAATAACGGCAGCGGCAGCTTTGCCCAGGGCGTAAGCTATGCAGGCAATGCGACAAGCGACCTTGCAGCAGGCGATTTCAACGGCGACGGCAAGGACGATCTGGTTTATTCAGTAGCCAACACCATTACAGTCGCCATCAACCAGCTAAGCAGTTTTACGGCAACGTCCTACAGCGTTGCTGGCCATTCTAACGCACAGCTACTTATCGGTGATATGAATAACGACGGTTACGCCGATATCGTGACCAATGACATAGGCTCTAACCGCACCGGGCGCGGAACCAATTCGGGCAACGGCGGATTCAGCTTTGCGGCGACAACCAATACCGGCGGAACCAAAGCGCGGGGAAGCCTGTACGACATGAATGGCGACGGGTTATTGGACCTGATTACATCGGACACGGCAAGCAACAACGTCACAATATTTTTGAATAACGGAACATCCTATAGTTCGACAACAACAGTCAATATGGGCACAACCCAGACTCAGGTTTATGGCGGCGACATCAATGGCGACGGCATAGCCGATTTGATAGTTGCCAGCACGGTAGACGGAATATCCTATCGCCAAGGAAGCGCCAGCTTAACTTTTTCTACCGCACAAAATCTGGTGGCTGCCGGGCCTTATACGGCAGAAATCAAAGTTACCGACATTAACCGCGATGGCCGCCTGGACGTTGTCGCCTTTAGCTATATCAACGATAACGAAAACAGAATCGGCACATATTTAAACCAATCCACTATGGGGCTTGAAGGAACCATCCGCGTCGGGCCGAATGCGGCTGCGATCAACAACGTCGCGTTCCGCACCGGGTCTAGCAGGCTGAACAGCCTCGACAACGAAATGGAACACAGCATGATCAATTCCGTCGGCGCGGCCAAACGCGCCGAAGCCGCGATCAAGCGGGCTTCGGAAACGCTGACGCTGTTCCGCACCAACGCCGCCGCGGCGCAAAACCGGCTGGAGAATATACAAACCAACCTTTCCAACATTATCGAAAACCAGGAAGGTGCCAGAAGCGCCATCGCCGACCTGGATGTTGCGCGTGAAATGACCGAATTTACCGCAGCGCAGATATTGCAGCAGGCGGGTATCGCCATGCTGTCGCAAAGCAGGATCAGCCAGCAATTCCTGCTCGAAATAATCAATCAGCCATCGAGCGGCAGCCAAACAAGCTAACAAGAAGGAAAATTAAGTAAAAATTAACGGTTTATAAGGCAAAATAAAGGTAACTATGTTTGAAAGGCGTTGTTCAAAGCATGGATGATTTTAGAAAGCAGCTTGAAGATTACCGCTTAACCACAGCAGAGATATTGTATCACCTGCCCGATTATCCCGAATTACTGCAAGCTTTCATCTGGCAAGATTTAGACATCGCGCCAAAATTTCCGATCCTGGCGAAATTCCTGAAATTTTGGGAAAAGAATCTTGATGGCAGGCTTCATTCCGTGAAAGTCAGCTCTTGCGGCTTAATCCGCCCGGCGGAATTCCGCTATGCGGGCGCGCTGGTCACTATTCACTAATCAGGTTTTCAATCCAACGGGCGGTCAATTTTTCTTGCGCGCTGTTCTGTCCCAGCCTGTCGTTCAGGCATTTCCAATCCACCTTATCCAACTCTTGATCTTGGTTAACGCAGGAAAACACAATTTCCTCCTTACCCGTCACGGGATCAATGTGGCGCTGGATGCATTGCGCGCAAATTTCCTTCATCATACATTGCATCGGCGAATTTATCGAACCGATGGCGAAGTGGCCGGATTTTAAATACGGCTTTAGTTCCTTATGCCTTGCCGAGGCGACAGCAGCCATCATGCGGTCGGAGCCGATGCAAATCAGGCGTGATGCATCAACCAACAAATCTTTGTGCTGCAGCATAGCCGCGACAACATTGCCGACGAAGCTGCGGTCGCCCTTTCTTTGCGCAACAAACCCCGGACCTTCGTCGCAGCACCACACCACGACATCGCTTGCGGCTTCGATCTGCTCCGGCTTAAACCTGCTGGACGCGGTTTTATAGCCCGCGAAATAAACAACCTTATTGCTTCTTGCTTTCAACGCCTGGCCGATGGAAAACAGCACCGCGTTGCCAAGCCCGCCGCCGACCAAAAGCACGGTTTCGTTTTGCGGCAGCTCGGTCGCCTGGCCGGTCGGCCCCATCAACACCACCGGATCGCCGCTTTTCAAGCCAGCTGCCAACGACGATGATCCGCCCATTTCCAGAACGATGGTGGAAACCAGGCCTTTGTCCTTGTCTACCCACGCGCCGGTCATCGCTAAGCCTTCCATGGCGAGGCTTGTGCCGTTTTTATGGCCCGCCAGGCTTTCAAAATTTTGCAGGCGGAAAAACTGCCCCGGCTGGAAGGCCGCCGCCGCAAAAGGCGCATGGATAACGATTTCGATGATTTGCGGGGTCAACCGGATAACGTCTTTTATCTTGGCATTTAGGCCAAGGCGCATTTTTTCCCGCAAGCTTTGCGTGTCAACGGCGCTGGCCGGCAAGGATTGCAAGGATTGGGTTATAAGCGGATAACCCCGCTTGGCCGAGGCCATAGCCTTGACCACATTGCCCGAAAAGCTGGGGTGCAGATCGCCGAAAAAACTGATCTTGCGGCCATCTTGCCTGTAATGCAAAAAAATATGCGCCTGATCCGGCTTGGCGCTGCGTTCCGGACGCAAAATATGCCCTTTCTCGTCCAGCGCCGCGAAAAACTTTCCGTCCATGACAATCCCAGCTTGCCCTTCGCGCGCCAAAACGGTGTTCGGCTGCGTTCCCGCCGCGATCAAAATGCTTTTGGCAGGTATATTGACATGCGCACCGTCGCTGCCGAGCATATCGATGCTTTGCGCCCAGCCGGAATCGTCACAATTGATTTTTTGCGGCGTCAGATGGTCGGCGAAAAAAATGCCTTCTTGCATCGCTTTGCCGACTTCTTCGTGATTCAAGCTATAGCTGGGCGATTCGATAAAATCCCGCCGATAAGCGATGGTGACGCCGCCCCATTCCCGCAGTAACTTCAATTCCGCCATCGGATCACCCGATTGCCGCGCCGTCCTTAGCGCCTTGGCATGGCGGATAAATTCGTCGGCGATTTCCTTGTCTTGGCCGTCCCATGCGGCAACGGGATTTTGCTCCATCCGGCTTAGGAATTTTTCCACCTGCAAGGGATAATAGGCCAAAGCCTCGGTCGCCGTATCCAGCGCGGTCAAACCGCCGCCGATAACGACGACAGGCAGGCGCAGTTGCAAATTGGCCAAGGAATCCACCTTGGCCGCGCCTGTCAATTGCAGCGACATCAAGAAATCGGACGCGGCGCGAACGCCTTTTGCCAAATTGCCGGGAACATCCAAAATCGTTGGCTTGCCCGCACCCATGCACAGCGCGATATGGTCGAAGCCTAGGGAAAAAGCCTGATCCACGGTAATCGTCCCGCCAAAACGCGTTCCACCGTAAAGATCAAAACCGGACCGGCGCTGTAAAAGCAGGCGGATGATTTTAAGAAAATTCTTATCCCAGCGCACGGTGATACCATATTCGGCGACGCCGCCGAATCCAGCCATGATCCTGCGATCCAAATCTTCCCATAATTCCTTGGCATCGCAGATGGGGGCAAAGGGGATTTGCAAAGGCTCGATCTTTAGCCCGTCGATCATGCAGACATAATGACCGTCATTCATCAAGTGATGCGCCAAAGTAAATCCCGCTGGCCCCGCCCCGACGATTAAAATCTTGCGACCGGTCTCTATGCGCGGCAGGGGCCGCACAAAATTCAAAGGATTCCAACGCGTCAAAAGGGAGTAAATCTCAAACCCCCAAGGCAGAGACAAAACATCGCGCAGAGTGCGTGTTTCGATCTGCGGAATATCGACAGGCTCTTGTTTTTGGAAAATGCAGGATTTCATGCAATCGTTGCAGATGCGGTGGCCCGTCGCCGCCAGCATAGGATTGTCGACAATGGCCGTCGCCAAGGCGCCGATCAGAAGCCCTTGCGATTTTAAAAGATTCATTTCCGATATTTTTTCATCCAACGGACATCCGGCAAGCTCCACGCCATGCACCGATTTCTGAAACGCGCCGCCGCCTTTTTCACGCAGCCCTTTGGAACAGCTGTCCTTGCCCTGCTTGTGGCACCAAATGCAATAATGCGCCTGATCCAAGGCGAATTCCAAATCGCACCCCTGATCGGTCAGCCCAAAGCCCCGGCGCGGATGCAAATCGTCCTTTTTCGCGCGCAGCACGCGGTATCCGTCGCGCAGCTCTATGTCTAGGTCCAAAAGATTTTGTGGGTCGATTTTTTTAGGCAAGCGGAATAGCGCGTCGTTTTGATGAAGCTTTTTCCCCGCTTCGCTCAAAACCGCCCAGGCGGCATAGCGTTCGGCAAGATCAAGTTCTTGCTTATGACTTTCCGGTTCCGCCAGCCATTGCATAACTTTTTCGGCGAATAAAAGGCAGGAAAACTTTGACCCAATAAAGGCTTCTAGCTGCCGCCGCAAATCCACGCCGTCGAATTTTTCGGCATCTAAAGCCGCGATTTTTTTAACCGCCTGTCTTTGCACAAAGTTTCTTTTGCAAGCGAAGATCGGCGACAATATGTTGTGCTTGACGCGCAGCAAATCCACTTGCGGCTCGATGGAAAAAAGCGATGCGATGAAATCTTCGGCATAGGGTGCAAGGTCAAGGATCAAGTTCGATTCATCCAAGCCGGAAACACCCTGTCCCCGCGCGGCCAAGAATCTGGCATATAGCGCCGCATCCCGCGCCGCCAGCTGGTCGCAGAAAATGCCGTCCAATGCGATAAGCCCTTCGCGCGAATGAAGATCCGAAAAGCCGAGCCCGAAGGGAAGCGATAATTCCATACCGAAGTTGTATCGTTTTTTTCCAAATTTACAATTCGATTTGTCATATGACGGGAACATGGCTATAATGCGGCGTTTCCAATCAACAGAACCCATGACCCTTCCCGAAAAAACCGCCCGAACACCCAGCCCCCGCATCGTTTCGACGTGGCTGTTTTTATGCTGCGCCCTGATCGCTGTCATGGTGGTTATCGGCGGGATCACGCGCCTGACCGAATCCGGCCTGTCGATCACCGAATGGAAGCCGATTTCCGGCACGTTGCCGCCGCTTAGCGCCGCAGAATGGGAAACCGCTTTCGAGCAATATAAAAAAATCCCCGAATACAAGCTTGTCAACAAAGGCATGAGCCTTGAAGAATTCAAAAAAATCTATTGGTGGGAATATATCCACCGGCTTTGGGGCCGCATCATCGGATTGTGCTTTTTGTTGCCGTTTATCTTTTTCTGGCGGCGCGGATATTTGCACCCGGATTGGATTCCTCCTTTATGCGTCTTGTTCGTATTGGGCGTGAATCAGGGGTTCCTTGGCTGGCTGATGGTCGCCAGCGGGTTGACGCAAAACACGGATGTTAGCCAATACCGGCTGACCGGACATTTGATCCTGGCTTTGATTATTTATTGCTACATGTTTTGGGTGGCGCTGCATATCCGCAAACACAAGGAATTGGAAAAAGGTGACTTTTTTCCCTCGCCGCTTTTGCGCCCGGCCACGATTATTTTCGGATTGTTTTGGATAACCCTTATCGCCGGCGGCTTTATGGCCGGGTTGAATGCCGGGCTTGTGTTCGATAGCTTTCCGACCCATAACGGCGAAATCATACCCGGCGGGCTTTTCAAAATGCAGCCTTGGTACATTAATTTCTTTGAAAACGCCACCACCGCGCATTTCATGCATCGCTGGCTAGGCATCGCGCTTTTGCTTGCGATTTTATGGATCGGCTGGACAGGATTAAAATCCAAGCCGGAACGCGGTATAAAATTGCCGCTGATTCATGTTTGCGTTATGGCTTGCTTGCAAGCGGCCCTTGGCGTTTCGACGGTTACGCATCATGTGGCGATTCCCGTCGCAGCTGCGCATCAATTCGGCGCTGTGATCTTGCTAAGCTTTTTTATGTGGCTGCTATTCGCGCTTAGATACCGCCGGGCGGAATATATACGTTAAGCGCTTATCACGCCGCGCTGCAATGTCACGATCCTGCCGCAAACTTTTTTCAAAAAGGCCGGGCTTTGTTCCGCCACAATCAAGGTCATGCCTTGGCTGCGCATCTTTTCAATCGCCGCCAATAGTTCGGCAATCACGATCGGGGCAAGCCCTTCGCATGGCTCGTCCAGCAGCAAAATTTTTGGATTTCCCATCAAGCCACGCCCGATAGAGAGCATTTGCTGTTCCCCGCCGCTTAAATGCTTGCCCAATCTGCGCGGCATTTGGCCAAGTTTCGGGAACAGCGCATAAACCGTATCAAGCCGCCATGGGCCGTTGCCGCGCTGGCCTGCGCGCAGGTTTTCTTGGACCGTAAGATCGGCGAATATTCTTCTATCTTCCGGGACATAACCTATACCGCCTTGCGCGATTTTACCGGTGGCAAGATTTTGCAAGGATTGGCCGTTAAAGTAAATTTCCCCCCGGACATCCACATCCATTTTCATGATCGCGCGCAGCAAGGTGGATTTTCCAGCGCCGTTGCCGCCGGAAAGTCCCAACGCTTCCCCCTCATCGACATTCAATGAGACGCCGAACAAGGCTTGCGCCGGGCCATAGAACGCGCTGACGTCCTTGATTTGCAGAATTGGATCAGACATCGCCGTTCCCCAAATATAGCTCCTTCACCAAAGGATTTTTTTGGATTTCATCCGCGCCGCCGCTGGCCACAATTTTTCCCTGCGCCATAACCACGATGCGGTCTGCGATTTCAAAAACGATATCCATATCATGTTCGGTGAACAAAACCGCGACGCGGGACGTTTTTGCAAGATCGCGCACAAGGCGCATCAAATCTTGACGCTCGTCCACCGCCATCCCCGCCGTCGGCTCGTCCATCAAAAGCAATTGCGGCACGTTCGACAATGCAAGCGCCAGATCAAGCCGCTTGCGATCGCCATAAGAAAGCTTTGCGCTGTGGCTGTCCGCCATCGCCGCAAGCCCGGTCTTTTGCAGAATGTTCAGCGCCTTTTGCGTGTCGCCCCGTGTAGCCAGGACGACGTTTTCCAAAACCGTCATCGAGGGGAATATTTGCGTGATCTGAAAGCTGCGGCCTATGCCCATACCAAACAGCTTAAGCGCGGGCATTAAGGTATGGCTTTTGTCTTGCCAAGCAATTTCGCCGGAATCCGGGCGCAATAAACCCTGTAGCATTTGAAAGCAAGTGGATTTCCCGGCGCCGTTCGGGCCGATCAGCGCGACCACTTCGCCCATCCGCACGCCGAAGGACACATTGTCCACGGCATGAACCCCGCCGAAAGATTTGCAAAGATTTTTTATTTCCAGCGTCATCGCCGCCTCCGAAGCCGAAGCGAAGAAAGCCCATTGGGCAGAAACAAAACGATCGCAAGAATCATGACCCCAAGCGCAAGCCGCCACATTTCGAAATGCCGCGTCAAATGGTCATACAGCAGGACATAAGCCGGAACGCCCAGGATCGGCGCCCAGAGACTGTTTACCCCGCCCAATATCAGCATCAGCAAAACGTCCAAGGATTTATGGATGCCGACATAATCGGGAAACACATTGCCCTTGGCGTAAAGATACAGCGCGCCGGAAAGGCCCGCGAAAAAACCGCCCGCGACAAAGGCGGCAAGGCGCAGATGATGTGGATTGAAACCCAGGGATATCGCACGCGGTTCGGAATCTTTTTGTCCGCGCAACGCAAAGCCGAAGCGTGAAAAAGCAAGCTTATATAAGGTAACGACACCGACTGCAACCACGCCAAGGCAAAGATAATAGTAATTGGATTTTTCGGCAAAAACGCCTTCGGGCCAAAGGCCAATCATGCCATTCTCCCCTCCCGTGATATCGACGGCCTGAAAGGCGAATGACCACACCACCTGCGCGCAGGCCAGCGTCAACATCGCCATATAGATCCCCGAAAGCCGCATGCAAAACCAGCCGAACGCCAGCGCCGCGAACGCCGCAAAAAACGGTGCGGCCAGGATGCTTGGGATCATATCCCATTGCCAATGTTGCGCCAGCATGGCGGCGGCATAGGCGGAAATGCCGAAATAGGCGGCATGGCCGAAAGATATGATTCCGCCTAGCAATTGCATGAAATGCAAACTTGCCGCGAACAGAATGAATAGCATAATTTCCGTACCCAGCACCAAGCCATATTCCCCCGCCAAAAGCGGATATAACGCCGCAGCGGCCAAAACCATTAAGGCCAGCTTGATTCGATTTTGCGTCAGCCGCCGCAACGGCGCGTCGGAAAGATTGACGGGATGCGGCGGCAAGGGCCTTGCGAAAAGCCCCTGCGGGCGCACGACCAAAACAGCCGCCATAATCAGGAACAAAAGCACCAGCGTGCCTTGCGGCCAGATCAGGATGCTAAACGCCTGCATCTGCGCGATCAGGAACGCGGCGATAAAAGCGCCTGGCAGGCTGCCCATCCCGCCGATAACGACCACGGCGAAAGCCTCGACGATGATGCCCATATCCATGTTCAAATTGGCCGGCTCTTTGGGCAGTTGCAACGCACCCGCGAAAGCCGCCAAAAACGCGCCCAGCGCAAAAGTCGCTGTAAACAGAAATTTTTCAGGGATACCCAGCGCCGCCGCCATGCCGCGATCCGCTGTCGCCGCGCGCAGCAAAAGCCCGAAGCGCGTCTTATATAAAAGCAACCATAACGCTAGGCAGACAACGCCGCCAGCAAGAATCAGGAAAAGGTCGTAAAGCGGCACATAGCCGCCTGCGATTTCAAACGCTCCGTTGAAATGCGGCATCACCAGCCCCAGCTTGTCCTCTGCTCCCCAGATTTTTAGAACCGCGTCTTGCACGATCAGCGCCAGGGCAAAAGTCGCAAGCAGTTGGAACAGCTCCGGCGCGCGGTATATCCGCGTCAAAACCGTTTTTTCAACGACAACCGCAAACAAGGCCACGACAACGGCGGAACACAGCATTGCCGCCATATAGCCTGCAAAACTATCGCCGCCCCATTTCTGGCTTAGGCTATAGGCCAAATACGCGCCGAGCATATAGAACGACCCGTGCGCGAAATTGATGATGCGCGTCACGCCGAAAACCAGCGTCAAGCCGGAAGCCGCAAGGAACAAGGTCATCGCGCCCGCACAGCCAGAAAGAAATTGGATGAAATAAAAACTCATATCCCGTCAATGGCCGGATTGTTTTAAGGCAGCGCTATCGGGCAAATAATCCGCGCCCTTTTTATAGGCGTAATCCGTCATCGCCGGCTTGCCGTCTTTGATCCCCAGAACGCCGATCCATGCGCCCATATCCGATTGATGGTCTTGGGGCCTGAAAGAAATGCGGCCAATGGGGGAATCATAGCTTATGGTTTCAAGCGCGGCGATCACCGCATCGGTTTCTGTCGATTCTGCTTTTTCGATGGCAAGAGCAAGAAAATGCAAGCTGCTATAACCGATCAGCGCCGACATGGTCGGCTCTTGGCTATATGCCTTTTTAAATGCATCGCTATACTTTTGATGCGCGGGCGTTTTTATGTCCTGCGCTGGATATCCGGTCACAACCCAGCCCAAGGGCGCTTCATTGCCTAATATCGCAAGCGATTCGGGGTCGCCGCCCAAAGGATTGAATACCGGAATAGAAGGATCAAAGCCGCGATTTTTAGACTCCCTGGCATATTCCGCAAGATCGGAAAAGAACAAGGCGTTGAAAACCGCATCGGGCTTCGCATGCGCTATTGCCTGCACCGTCGCTCCCGCGTCAAGCTTGCCCAGCTGGGGCCATTGTTCGGCAACGAATTCCACATCGGGCTGAAGTTCTTTTAGAAAATATTTGAAATTGCGCACCGCCGATTGGCCGTATTCGTAATTGGGCGCGATCGTCGCCCAGCGTTTTGCGCCGATCTTCGCCGCCCGTTCCGCTAAAATGCGTGCATGCATATAGGTATTGGCGCGCAGGCGAAAAACATAAGGGTGGCGGTGGCTCATGGTCAGCGCATCGGTCATGGATTGCGGCACTAACAACAAGGTTTTATTGCGCTTGGCATAATCCGAAAGCGCCATCGCCACATTGGCCAGCGTGCCGCCCATCAGCAGCGATACTTTTTCGCGCTTTACCAAATCGTCGGCGATCTTCACAGCCTCTTGCGGCTTGCCCGCATCGTCGCGGGAAATAACCTTGATTTTGCGCCCGCCCAAAAGTCCCTTGGCGTTGATTTCATCAAGCGCCATCATCCAGCCCTTTTTATAAGGCTCGGTGTAAACCGCGATTTTGGTATAGCTGTTGATTTCGCCGATCAGGATGGGCGGCGGCTCTGCCGCATGCAGCGGCAGGGCAAAGCCGATCAGCAAAAACAGGAATGCTTTCATTTAGAAAGCCGGGCGCTGTTTTTCGACTTCCTCTTGCGGCGGCAGATAATCCGCGCCATCGGCATAATGCCATTCCGTCATGACGCCCCACAAGCCGCCCTTGGCCTTGGCCATGGCTTCTTTGTCCATGGTTTCGTCAATTCTTCCCTTGCCGTTGCGCAAAGCAGTTTTGCCGATCCAATAGCCCATCGTGCCCTGGTTGTCGATAGCGCGAAAGGCGAATTGACCCAAAGGCGAGTTGAAATTCAATCCGCGCAGCGCCTGCGCGATTGCCTGGCTGTCCGTGGACTTCGCCTGTTCGACAGCGGCTTTGATAGCGTAGATATTCAAATAGCCCCAAAGCGAGCCGCCTTTTGGCGTTTCCTGGAATTTTGCTTGATAGCGCCCAACGAAATCGGCATGCACGCCGCCCAAACTGTACCAGGGATAGCCGGATACGATCCAGCCTTCGGGCGCTTCCTTGCCGAGCGGGTCGAGATATTCCGGCTCTCCCATCAGAAGCGACACCACTTCACGGCCCTCGAACAGGCCGCGATTACGCCCTTCACGCAAGAACACCGCAAGATCGCTGCCGAAAGTGACATTGTAAATACCTTCGGGCTTAGCTTTGAGTAATGCCTGCACTTCGGCTCCTGCGTCGATTTTATTCAGCGCGGGCCATTGTTCGGCCACGAATTCGACATCCGGGCGAAGTTCCGTCAAGAATCGTTTGAAATGCGCGACCGCAGCTTGACCATGTTCGTAATTCGGCGCGATGGTCGCCCAGCGTTTCGCGGGCAATTTGGCGGCCGCTTCGGCCAGCATTTTACCTTGCATATAGCTGTTGGCGCGCAGGCGGAATGTATAAGGGTTGCCCTTGCCCATGGTCAAACTGTCGCTCATCGCGATGCCTGCAAGAAACGGCATTTTATTTTGCCCGGCAAAATCGGCGACCGCAACCGCGACATTCGACAGCATCGTGCCGGACAAAACGCTGACCTTGTCCTTGTTGATCAATTCTTCGGCCAGTTTTGTGGCGTCGGCCGGTTTGCCCGCATCATCGCGGGAAATGACTTGCAGCGGCCTTCCCAAAACGCCGCCCTTGGCGTTGATTTCCGATACCGCGAGTTGCCAGCCTTTTTTATAAGGCTCGGTGAACTGCGCCCTGCTGGCATAGCTGTTAATGTCGCCGATCAAAATCGGCGGCGCTGCGTTTTCAATCGCCGAAGCGGGAAAGCCTAGCCACAGCAAGGCGGCACAGAATATGGCAAAAACTGTGATGGGTTTCATGATATAAAATCTCCCTTGTATAAAATGTTATGCGGCGTCCAGAATGCCTCGCGCCACTTGATCGCGTTCTAACGCTTCGAACAGAGCGGTGAAATTGCCTTCGCCGAAACCGTCACAGCCTTTGCGTTGGATGATTTCAAAGAACAACGGGCCCAGAACCGGCGGCGTTACGATTTGCAACAGCATTTCGTTTTTATCCGAAACGCCGTCCAGCAGGATATAATTTTGCCGCATCCGCTCGACATCTTCGCGGTGTTGCGGCAGCCTTTCGGAAAGCGCGTCATAATAGGTTTTCGGCACTTCGATAAAGGAAATACCACGCTCATTTAATTGTTCAACAGATTGATATATATCATTGGGATTCAATGCAATATGTTGAATTCCTTCGCCCTTATAGGCCTTGATGAATTCGGCGATTTGCGATTGATCGTCATCGGACTCATTGATGGTAATGCGCATTTTGCCGCAAGCGCTGACCAGCGCCCTGCTGCGCAAGGCAGTCTGTTTACCCTTGATATGGAAATAGCGAATTTCCTTGAAGCCGAAATGGTCTTGATAAAATTGCGACCAGTTCAGCAAACTGCCTTGCTGGACGTTGTAAGATAGATGGTCGATGGCTTTTAGCCCGACGCCAGGGCCTTGCGCACCATTATTCCAGTTGAATCCATCGAACAACTGACGCCTGTGTTTGGCGTCGATCAAATAAATCCGGCTGCCGCCGATGCCAGGAATTTCCCTGCAAGCCGCGTTAAGGAATCCGGGATCGCTTGGCGCACCCGCATTTTCCAAATCCCCGTCGACGAAAAATCCTGCGGCGCAGGCGGCTGGGCCGTGCATTGCCGCAAAATCGGCGGCGAACCCCTGCGGCTTTTCATTAAGCACGAAATAGATCTCGCCCTGGCGGTACAACGTCACGGGTTGGGTTTTATGCGCCCCAATTTCGGCAAAGCCCATGCGCAAGAATTGCTCCTTGACGGCGCTTGGCCGGGGGGATGCAAATTCGACAAAGGCGAAACCGTGCGTGGAAAGAGGATAAGGCATAACGGACCTGATTTGATTTACGATCCGTATTTTATAGCTTCCAAACCTCGTTGCGGCAATAGCGCATTTTGGCCATTGAAATTGATGCGTCAAAAAAGAGCAGTGTCACTCCGAACGAATGTGAGGAATCGCCGGATGTAAAGCTTTATGTCTTGGAGATCCTTCACTCCGCTTGCGCTGCGTTCAGGATGACAATAGGAATATCCAACATAAAAAAACGGGGCTTTTTATGGCCCCGTTTTCCTCACCCTACCCGCTCACTAAAACTGAATTTTATTGCCTTACGTGATCGAAGGTCACGACATTGGTGTAAGCTGGATCCTCTTCTTTAGACGCCCAATGCATGATATTGTGAAGCAATGGCACGGCGCCTTCAGGATCTTGTTCGATTTGAATAATATGCCTTGCCAAGCTTGCAAGTGCCGCTACGTCGTCATGGTCCTCGGGCGGCAATTTTGCGATTTTACGCAACATTGAATCCGCCTCGTACCCCAAAGGATCGTTTTCGATCGTTGAATAAGACAACGATCTGCAAATCGCATGATATTGAGCCACCAATTGTGCTATTCTCATGGGCCGTCTCCTAAACTACTTGTTTTGGCGGTGCCATGACTTTCAAACGCTCTCACGGCGTTTAAAAATCCCTACCCGAATATGCAGAATATCGAACAGCCCCTAAATGTTGGTTAAAGCAGAGCAAAAAAAATGGGGCCGCAGCAACTTTTTTCGCCATTTATCTTTTAAGGATACGATTTGTGCCGAATGCTTTTTGCTTGGCGCACAATTTCAAAAGCCATATATTGCCTGTATGCCCCGCGCCGCACGCTCCACGTCTTTGAAAAAAAAGAAAACTGCCGCCACAGCCGCTTCGTCCCCCCGCGACGAAGTGATGGAAATCGTAAAATCGTCGCAAAAACCGCTTGGCGCATACATTATTCTAGAAAAATTTAAGAAAAAGCATCCCAACGCCGCGCCGCCGACGATCTATCGCGCTTTGGAATATCTGCAGAAAAATAATCTTGTGCACCGGATTGAAAAGCTGAACGCCTATGTCGCTTGTTGCCACGGCCATGGCTGCGCCGCACAGTTCTTGGTATGCAGCGCATGCGGCACGGCAACGGAAATAGAAATGCACGCCTTCGACGGCCAGATCGGTAAAGTCGCGCGGCAATATGGCTTCAAGGTCGAACAAAGCATATTGGAATTGGTTGGAACCTGCTCCGCCTGCGCCTGATTTAGTCTATACATAACATATATTCGCCATGAAACTTTCCTTTCAAGCCGCCGACAGCCCTCTTGCCCAGCAAGCCTTAAAGGCTTTGCTGCAAAATCACGACAACAACACGCCGGAAAAGGCCGACATCATCGTGGCGCTGGGCGGCGACGGGTTTTTGTTGGAGACCGTACACAAATACTTATCCCTGCCGACGCCGGTTTACGGCATGAATCGCGGCAGCATCGGGTTCTTGCTAAATGCCTACAACCCGGAAAACCTTGCAGAACGAATCAAACGCGCCTCGTCCGTGAGCCTGCATCCTCTGCGCATGGCCACGCTGGACATAGATGGCCGCAGCGATTTCGGTCTTGCCTTTAACGAGGTGTCTTTGTTCCGCCAAACCCGGCAAGCGGCGAAATTGAAGATTTTGATCGACAACGTCCCCCGCCTGGAACAGCTGATATGCGACGGCGCGCTGTTATGCACCCCCGCCGGAAGCACCGCATACAATCTGTCCGCCCATGGCCCGATCATTCCCTTGAATGCCGGGGTTCTGGCGTTGACGCCGATCAGCGCGTTCCGCCCAAGGCGCTGGCGCGGCGCGCTGCTGCCGCAGAACGTAAAGGTCACTTTCGATGTGATCGACCCGCAAAACCGCCCGGTCAGCGCGGTGGCCGATTTTAAAGAGGTGCGGGACATAAAAACGGTCGACATCACAAGGGATACATCGGTATCGAAGACTTTGTTGTTCGACCCGGAAAACCACTTGGAAGAGCGTATTTTGCAGGAGCAATTCGCGCCATAGGGTGAAAATTCAAAGGATTTGCCGGAATCTGTGTTGGAAAATCCATTATTACCAGGCTTTTATGCACAGGCGCGCTATAGATATTTGCAGCTTTAGTAAAGCTTTAGTAATGTTAGTCCTTAATACGGATTTATTGTAACAAATAGGAGTGTTTTTATGCGCGCAACCACAAGGGCCGTTATATTCGGCAGCATCCTTTCCGGCATTACGGCTTTTTATGCCGCCGAGGTTTTTGCCGCACCGCCCACTCCGCAGACTCCGGTTTCGGTCGATACCGCGCCGCTGACCATGCCGCCGACGCCGGGCGCGCAAAACACGCCCGATTCGCCGCCGCCATCGACCCCCGCAGCCAACGATCCCTTTGATCCGCTAAGCGGCTCGCCACAGGCCACAGCGCCTTCGTCCGGATCGGATTTCGATCCTTTCGCAGCCAATAATCCGGCACCGGCCCCCGCGCCTGCCAACACCGTGCCGCTTGCGATACCGAATTCTCCTTTGTCGGTTCCGCCGCCCACGGTTGCCCCTGCGCCTGGAAATTTAGTGCAAGGCGGAGGCAGTGCCTCGACGCCTTTCGGCGCGATGCAAGCCGGCGAAGCCCCCCCGGAAATGCAGCCGCCCCCAGCGCCGGTTGAGCCGATGGACATGCCGCCCGTCGCCGAGGCGCCAAAGCCGAAACCAAAACCGAAATTCAAGCCATCCATGGCAGCGGGCAAAAAAGCGTTCGACAAAGGTCAATTCGATTTGGCGCGCCGTCATTTCGCCCCCTTTGCCACCAAGGGCGATGCCGATGCGCAATATCATTTGGGCGTGATCTATTCCCACAGCAAAAACAACCGCAATTATCAAAAATCGGCGGAATGGTATGACAAGGCGTCCATGCAAGGCATGAAAGAAGCGCAATTCAATTTGGGCTTTATGCTATATCAAGGCGCCGGCACACCGGGAGACGATACGTCCATCGCATCCGATCCGGCGCAAGCGGCAAAATATTTAATGATGGCAGCCAACCAGAATGTGCCGATGGCGCAGCATTTGCTAAGCCTTTTGTATTTGCGCGGCCAAGGCGTCGCCATAAACATGTGGGAAGCCTTGCGCTGGTCTGCGGTTGCGGCCGAAGCCGGCATCGAGGAAGCCATGTTCAACGCCGCGATGCTGGCGGTGCGCAGGCCGGACGCCACCATGCATGATTACATTCATTCCTATAAATGGTTTACGCTTTTGACCATGCGTGGCTATCCAGGCGCAGCCGAAAACAGATATTTGGTAGCGGGCCAAATGCCGTATAATGCGATTCAGCAGGCAGAATATTTGGCGCAACAATGGCAGCCCAGCACATCGGGCGAACAGCCTTTGATGCTGCCGCAAATGCAACAACAGCCCTATGCCGCTATGCCAGCGCCTATGCCTGTGCCACAACATTACGGCTATGCGCCGGACACGTATTTGCCGCCGCCGACCTATATGCCTTTATACCCACACAGGATGGATTGGTCGCCGATCCGCCCGCAGCATCCTTATTCCAACATCCCGGCGCATGAACGGTATATGATGCGTCAGTAGTCGATGTAATATACGAGAAATAAAACCCCGCATTTCGCGGGGTTTTTTATTTCCAGATGGCCTAAGCGTTTTATGGGGTGTGGCCATTCATCGCAAGCGCGCGGATGTATTGGCCGAAATCGGGGTCTTCGCCTTGCAACAGATCCGGCAGCTCTTCGCGGAAGTCTTTTCTTTGGCACCAGAAATGGATGTAGTCTTCCCATGACGCCCAAAGACGCTTGGCTTGATCGTTCATGCTGGGTTCATAGACCAAGATATAGGCGCGCTCGAACAGCGAGATCAAGATATCGAACAGGATCTTTTTGCGTTCTTTTTGTTCCGGCGTCAGGGTCATCCCGGACGTATCCCGCGAAAAAAGACCCAGATCGGCGTTTTCTAAAAGCAGTTTTGAAAATTCGGCGTATTCATCGGACAGGCGTTGATACAGCTCCTCGTCCTCGTTCTGGCGTTCTTTTCTTTGCTCGAACATGAAAACGCCGATGGCAAAGGGCAAGCCGACGACGGTTACGACATAGCTGCCGAATTCCCAAAATTCGATGTTAAAAAAATCGCTGAACATAGGCTTGTAGCGTTAAAACTCCCCTGTTTCCATGCTGCGCAGCAGCTCGATGGTGGCCCTTTGGAAATAGCTTTCGGGGTTTTGGCGGCAGTAATTTTCCATCCAGCGCATCAGATCTTCTGGCTGTTTGCCCTTGGCCGCGTTGCCCGTAGGTGATATCAGTGTGTTATAGGCCGACACGAACCCATTCAGCCAAATTTGGTAATTGCGCAAAATCGCCTCTTCGCCCTTGGCATGAAAGTCGTTGTATTCGGCACATTTGGAATTGCCATGACCGTAAATCGCGATCATTTCTTTGGATGGCGGCGTTTCAGCCAAGACAGGCGCATGAAATGCTGCGCAGAAAAGCGCGGCAAAGGAAAGAATTTTGAAAATTTTCATAAGAATTACCCGTGAGATAGGAAAAAAGACTGCCCGCAGTATAGTCAATTTCCCTGTTTAAATCTATAGGGCTATCTTCCCCGCATTTGCCTTAGGTTTTTTATCATTGCCCTGTTTACTTCATAGGCCATGCTTTGAACGCCCATCATGGCGATATCGGCGGCCTTAATGCCGCCATGGCCGTCATAAATCCCGACAATGTGATCGGCTGTGCGGCGCGACGAAAGATTCACTGCAATCGCGGACATATTATCGTCATTGCGCATGATCGCCGCGATGGCGGTCAACAAGCCGGGCAAAGATTTTTTAGGGCAATGGGCCCACCAAAACTGGATCAGTTCTTGGATCGTATTAAAGGACAAATCTTTTTCCGCCTGTTCGTTTATGACGCCGTCTGAAACAAGAACCAGTGCAACCGGCTTTTTCGCAGATTTGGCCAGATCGACGTTTATGATTTCAGGAATTTTGCTAACACCCCTGTAAAAAACATCGCCGAAAGAGCGGCTATTGGCGCAAGTATTGCTCGGGTCGTCTTCGCGGCATACGCGCAGACGCACAGGGTCCACACGCCCACCTTCGGCTTCGATACGCGCTTTTTCAACCGGATCGGCGGGATGGTGTTCTTTGGTTAACCTTGTAATTTCAATGCTCTTGGAATCCGGCTCTTGCGACAGCAACAAGGCGGTGCAATCGCCCAGATGCGCCAAATGCAGCATTTTTCTGGCGGTAATTACGGCGGTCAAGGCAGTCGAGCCTGTTCTGCCGAAAATTTCCCGCGAGGATGTGTCGGCAGCGATTTGCGCATAGGTTTGGCGCAGAATTTCGCTCCAGTCCAGTTTGTCGCCGACAGGCAAAGTTTCTGTCACCACCAACCGATCTTCAAGAGTAGACCTCTCACCATTGCGCAAGCTTGATTGAACAAAAGAACGCCCGGCGGTATGCTTGCAAATTTCCGGCCCGGACGCTTTGTCCGCCATTTCTAAAATTCTTATTGGTGTCAGGCCGCGAAATGTTATGTCAGTCATTTTCCTCTCCGTCCCTGGAGACAATAGCCAGGAAAAGACAAAATAACAATCCTTAAAGGATATAATTTATTTTAGGGGCAGCCAAATTTTATTAAAATGGTGCCCACGGCCGGACTCGAACCGGCACGCCGCTTGCGCAGCACGGGATTTTAAGTCCCGGGCGTCTACCAATTCCGCCACGTGGGCCTTTTCAGGCAAGCGCCAAACTAGCCCGCCGTCCCGAACTTGACAAGAAAAAATCCTAAATTTCCATAGCTTCGCCGCCATGGCGGGCGATCATGGCTTTAACCGCATCCGCCGCCTGCCCCAACAATATCGTATCCGTTCCGCGCAACACCAGCCGCAAGGAATAGGCCGCGTTGCGGAAATTGGGATAAGAGCCGATTTCCACCCGTTCATACAGTTTCTGGATGGCGGCAAGATCGTCGGCGATATCGCCTTCGAACAGATTGCAGGAAATTATTTTGCTTAAAATCGGCGCGCCGCCGCTTAGGCCGCCTTGCAGCGTTTTGAACATCGCCTGCATAATGCCGGGCACACCCGCCATCACATACACATTTTCCACCCTGAATCCCGGCGCGGAACTGACCGGGTTTTCGATCAAGCTTGCGCCTTGCGGCGTCAAAGCCATGCGCAGCCGCGCCTCGTTCAACTGATCGGGTTTGTAATAGGCCTTAAGAATTTTAACCGCGTCCGGGTGCGGCAAAAGCTTTTGATTAAAGGCTGTCGCCATAGCCTCGGCGGTTACATCGTCATGCGTCGATCCGATTCCACCGGTGGTAAACACATGGCCGTATTTTTTGCGCAGCTCATTCACCGCAAAAACGATTTCCGGAACGACATCCGCGACCACGCGGATTTCCAAAAGCCGGATGCCCAGTTTTTTCAGCTCGACCGCCAGAAATTGGATGTTGGCGTCTTGCGTATCGCCGCTTAAAATTTCATTGCCGATGATCAGCAATGCAGCGGTGGGATTGGCCGGGGACGGGTTCATGGGTATGCCGCAAATAAAATGGAATTATCAAAGATTTACCGCTTGAAGATAGCATAATCCGCGGTATTTTGTTATAGGTAAAACCATGTATAACCGCGAATCCGAAAAAAACATTCCGCTGCACGGCGCCGAAGACTTTGCCCATATGCGCAAAGCCGGAAGACTGGCTGCGGAAACGCTGGATCACATCACGCCCTTCGTCCAGGCCGGGGTCAGCACCGAAAAACTCGATCAAATTTGCGAGCAATTTATCCGCGACCATGGCGCTATCCCCGCCCCGCTGGGATACAAAGGCTATCCCAAATCCATCTGCACATCCATCAACCATGTCGTTTGCCACGGCATCCCGTCCGACAGGAAATTGATGGACGGCGATATCGTCAACATCGACGTCACCGTGATACTGGATGGTTGGTATGGCGACACATCACGCATGTATGGCGTCGGCGAAGTGTCGGTTAAAGCGCAAAAATTAATGGACGTCACCTATGAATCCATGATGCGCGGGATCGATGCCGTCAAGCCCGGCGCGACTTTGGGCGATATCGGATTCGCCATTCAATCTTTTGTCGAAAGCAACCGCTTTTCGGTGGTGCGCGATTTTTGCGGGCATGGTCTTGGCAAAGTGTTCCACGCCCCGCCCAGCGTTTTGCATTTCGGCGATCCGGGCCATGGCGCAATTTTGAAACCCGGCATGTTTTTCACCATCGAACCGATGGTCAACGCCGGAAAATACGAAACCAAAATCCTGTCCGACGGCTGGACGGCGGTGACCCGCGACAAGTCGCTTTCTGCGCAGTTCGAACACAGCCTGGCCGTCACCGAAACCGGATATGAGATTTTTACCCTGTCCCCGAAAAACCTGCACAAGCCGCCATACGCATAATTCATGACCGCCGCAAAAAAAGAAAAACCGCATTATTTGGGCCACCGGCAAAGATTGCGTGAAAAATTTTTAACCAGCGGCCAGGATAATTTCGCCGATTACGAATTGCTGGAATTGCTGCTGTACGGCGCTATCCCGCGCGGCGACACCAAGCCCTTGGCCAAAGACCTGCTGAAACGTTTCGATTCGCTGGCCGGGGTTTTGGCCGCAACGCCGCGCGAACTTGCCACGGTCAAAGGCATCGGCGAATCGTCCGTCGCGGCGATCAAAATCGCCCAAGCCTGCACCCAGCGCATTTTGCGGCAGCAAGTCATCAATCGCCCGATCCTAAGTTCCTGGCAAGCTGTTTTGGATTATTGTCACGCTATGATGGCCTTTGTAAAAACCGAACAAGTGCGGTTGTTGTTTCTGGACAATAAAAACCACCTTATCGCCGACGAGCTGCAATCGTCCGGCACGGTCGATCAAGCGCCGCTTTACGCCCGCGAAGTCGTCAAACGCGCCTTGGAGCTGCATGCCAGCGCGGTGATCATGGTGCATAACCACCCGACCGGCGATCCCAGCCCATCCAAAGAAGACATCTCCGTCACCAAGGCTGTACAAAAGGCGTTGGCGGCGGTACAAATCAACCTGCACGACCATTTGATCATCGGCTCGACAGGCCATAAAAGCCTAAAAGCTTTGCAAATTATTTAGGGGTTTTTGTTTATGATTCCGCGTTATTCCCGGCCGCAAATGGCCCAGATATTTTCAGAAGAAAACAAATATAAAATCTGGCTGGAAATCGAAATCCTCGCGGCCGAGGCGATGGTGCCTTTGGGCATCGTGCCGCAAAGCGCGGTCAAAAACATCCGCGCCAAGGCCAAATTCGACATAAACCGCATCGCGGAAATCGAAGCCGAAACAAAGCACGACGTGATCGCCTTTCTGACCAATGTCGCCGAACATGTGGGCGAAGACGCAAGATTCTTGCACCAAGGCATGACATCCAGCGACGTTCTGGACACGACGCTTGCGGTGCAATTGAAACAAGCCGCCGATCTGCTGATCGAGGATATCAAGGCGCTTTTGGCGGCGATTAAGAAACGCGCTATCGAGCATAAAAATACGCCCACCATCGGCCGCAGCCATGGCATCCATGCCGAACCAACCACATTCGGCATCAAGCTGGCGGGGCATTACGCCGCCTTTGACCGCTGCCTGAAACGGCTTCAATCCGCGCGCGAGGAAATCGCCACCTGCGCCATTTCCGGCGCGGTCGGGACATTCGCCAATGTCGATCCCAGCGTCGAAATATATGTCGCGCAAAAGCTGGGATTAAAGACAGAGCCGGTTTCCACCCAAATCATCCCCCGCGACCGGCATGCGATGTTTTTCGCAACGCTGGGCGTCGTCGCAAGCTGCATCGAAAACCTCGCCACCGAAATCCGCCATCTGCAACGCACCGAGGTGCGCGAAGCCGAAGAATTCTTTTCCGCCGGGCAAAAAGGCTCCAGCGCCATGCCGCATAAACGCAATCCGGTCTTAACGGAAAATTTGACCGGGCTTGCCCGCATCGTGCGGTCCGCCGTGACGCCGATGCTGGAAAATGTGGCGTTGTGGCACGAACGCGACATTTCCCATTCCGCCGTGGAAAGAACGATCGGGCCGGATGTCTGTATCGCGCTCGACTTCGCCCTCGCCCGCTTGACCGGCGTTATCGAAAAGCTTTTGGTTTACCCGGAACGCATGCAGCAGAATCTGGACGCGCTGGGCGGGCTGGTGTTTTCGCAGCGCGTGCTTTTGGCATTGACGCAAAAAGGTGTAAGCCGCGAAGACGCTTATAAACTTGTCCAGCGTAACGCTATGCAGGTTTGGGAAAAGGGCGCGGATTTTCTGTCGCTATTAAAGGCGGACAAGGACGTCACCGCGAAACTCGCCCCCGCCGATATCGAAGCCCTGTTCGACTTGAAATACCATACCCGGCATATCGACACGATTTTCAGCCGGGTTTTTGGATAATTCTATTTACCTACCCTCCCCTTGTGGGATGGTCAAAGACGCATAGCGGCTTTGGGGTGGGGAAAAACTGATTTATAAGTTTCTTGTACATATCCCCCCACCAAAATCGCCAAAGCGATTTTGACTCCCCCACAAGGGGGAGTAATGCTAAATATAATCCATGTGCACGCTTATTTTACTTCGTCGCCCGCAAAATGCCTGGCCGGTATTGATCGCCTCGAACCGCGATGAAAATCTTTCGCGCGGATTCTTGCCGCCAGATTACCACTGGCCGGATTACCCCGACGTCATCGGCGGCTGGGATTCGGTTGCCAAGGGCAGCTGGTTCGCGGTCAACGGCGCGGGCGTTTTCGCCGGCATTATGAACCGCCCGGGAAGCCTTGGCCCGCACCAGGAAAAACGCTCTCGCGGAGAGCTGGTTTTGGAATCGCTGACGCATGCCGACGCCTCCGCTGCCGCAGAAAGCCTGTCGCAGATAGACCCCAAATCCTATGCGCCGTTCAATCTTGTCATCGCCGACAATCAATATGCCTGCTGGCTGAAAAACGACGGCGTGAAAATCCAGGTGCAGCAAATCCCAGAAGGCTATTCGATGTTTACATCGCGCGACCGCAACGATTACGATTTTGCGCGCGTGAGAACTTATTTGCCACGTTTTCAGTCGGCAAAAGTTCCAGACCCAGAAAATAACAATTGGCGCGATTGGGAATCTCTGCTGTCGAGCCGCATGCATTCCGCCGATACAGGGATAGAGGGCGCGATGTGCCTTACAGGCGCAGATTACGGCACGGTTTGCAGCCAAATTCTGGCCTTGCCGCATATGGAATCCATGGGCAAAAAGCCCGTGTTTCTATTCGCCAATGGCAGGCCGGGGGAAGCTGCGTTTGAGAAAGTGGAATTGTGATTAACGTTTTCCTATCTTTCTCGTCCATCAATTTTTTTTGCCCGCAATGCAGACTCCGTGTGTGCCAGCGAGGATTTTTTAATTCGCCGTGCCACACTCTTCATCACCATGCCATATGATGTATGGCCCCGTATATCCCAAGAGAAATCGGCTCCTTTTAAATCATATAAATGCGCTTGGCATTGGGTCAAACATTCCTTGGCATTCATATCCTTGCCGAATTTTAAATGCATGGCATAAATTAAATTTTCTGCGGCCCAATCCCAGCAAGAATTTGTAAGATTCCGGACAACGGCAAGAAATACAACGCTAGTTGCAACCGAAAGTAAGACCGCTGGAGTCCATATTGTTCTTAAAAAACAACCGACAATGCCCATAACAATCACAGGCATAGTTGCCACCAATGGCATATATTTACGCCTATTGTTCCGTTGAATTATCGAGGCGACATTTTGCTCCAAGATGTCATCTATTTTCTTTGAATGTTCCATACTCGACTGGGGATTAAAGTCTGTGGGCAAAACCTATCTCCCTCTTATCCGCTCATCTAGCTTTAAATTCATATTTCTGCGCCGCCCGCTAATTGGCCTGTGTGAATGCAAATTAAACCTATGTAAAATCACCGTATAAAAATTTTGTTTCTTGGGCAAATTTTGATCCAGCCCCGGCCCGACAATGTTTGTCCTAATATGGGTCGACAACGATTCAAACAAATCCGTGCTAACGCCATCGCGGTCATATAGCGCCCATTGGCAGCCGTCAAACACGGTCTTGCCATAGGGCTTGGCACATTCCTGGCTCATCACCCAGACCGTCCTTTCCGATATCTCACGGACAATTTTTTGCTGCCTAGCCCTTAAAGCACGAATAACGCCCAAGCTTACAACACAAGAAGCGATGCTGAACGCCGCCGCAAAAACCACCGCGACGCCAACCGCCGAAGCATATATCGCCGATCCGGCGGCAAACGGAATCCATGGCAAAATCAAATAATATTCGAATTTGCGGAAATTGTACCCCTTGACCGCAGGGTCAATTTCACGTTGCAGCATTCCTTCTACCCCGGCTTGCGCCGTCTTATCAGGGTTTTCTTGCATATTTTTTTGTTTGTTCTCGTACCTGACGGCGATAGTAGGCCAGATGCAAAAACAAATCAATCCCTTACAGAAACAAGATTCCTGTTCAAAACCCCCTCATATCTTCTAATTCTGTTGAATTTTCATGGCTTTAATTGCTATAAAGCGCTGTTGTATTTACCGTTTTTGACAAAGGATCCGCCATGGCCAAAAGGCGCAAAATATACGAAGGCAAAGCCAAAATCATATACGAAGGGCCAGAGCCGGGCACAGTCGTCCAATATTTCAAGGACGACGCCACCGCTTTTAACAACCAGAAAAAGGGCGTGGTCGCGGGCAAAGGCGTTTTGAACAATCGCATTTCCGAATATTTGATGTCGAAAATCGCGGAAATCGGAATACCGACGCATTTTATCCGCAGCCTGAATATGCGCGAACAGCTGGTGCATGAGCTGGAAATCATCCCGATCGAAGTCGTGGTGCGCAATTTGGCGGCGGGATCTTTTGCCAGCCGTTTCAAGGTCGAAGAAGGCATGGCGCTGAACCGCGCCATCGTCGAGCTTTTTTACAAAAACGACATAATGGGCGATCCGATGGTGACGGCGGAACATATCACCACCTTTGGCTGGGCCGACCCGGACGAGCTGGATTCCATCACCGGGCTTGCGCTTCGTATCAACGATTTCTTAAGCGGCTTGTTCCTTGGCGCTGGGTTGCGGCTTGTCGATTTCAAGTTAGAATTCGGAAGGCTTTATGACGAGGACGGTAACGGCATTTTGATGCTGGCCGATGAAATCAGTCCTGACAACTGCCGTCTTTGGGATATCAAGACCAACGAAAAAATGGATAAAGACCGTTTCCGCCGCGATTTAGGCGGCGTCGGCGAAGCCTATCAAGAAGTGGCGCGCAGGCTTGGGCTGATCGTCGACGTCACCAAAGAAAAAAGCAACGTCGAAATGATCGTGCCAAAAAGCAAAGAAAGCAAATCCAAACCTTCTCCGGGGGAAAAATGAAATTCCGCGTTTATGTTTCCTTGAAAAACGGCGTTCTGGACCCGCAAGGCGTCACCATCCAGCGCTCGTTGCAGAATCTAGGCTTTGACACCGTTACTGGCGCCAGGGTCGGAAAGTTCATTGAATTGGAAGTCGGCGGCAAAGACAAGGCCGCAGCAGAGGCCGAGATCAAAAAAATGTGCGACAAGCTTTTGGCCAACACCGTCATCGAAGATTATCAAATAGCGTCCTTATAAAATCATGAAAGCAGGCGTCGTTATATTCCCCGGATCAAATTGCGAGCGTGACTGTAAAACGGCGCTGGAACAAAGCGGCGCAAGCGTCAGCATGCTTTGGCACAAAGAAACCAAGCTGCCGAAACTGGACTTGATCGTCCTGCCCGGCGGATTCGCCTTTGGCGATTACTGGCGCACCGGCGCGGTCGCCGCCCATTCCCCAATCATGCGCGAGGTTAAGGCGCAAGCCGAAAAAGGCGTGCGCATTTTGGGCATTTGCAACGGATTTCAGGTTTTGGTCGAATCGGGCCTTTTGCCCGGCGTCCTGCGCCGCAACAAAGGCCTGAAGTATGTTTGCAAGGACATTTACATGAAGGTCGCGGATAACGACAACGTCTTTACCAAGCAGTACAAAAAAGACCAGGTGGTTTGCTATCCCGTCGGCCATGGCGAAGGCAATTACTATGCGCCGAAAGAGACTTTGGAAAAATTGGAAAAAGAAGGATTGATCGCGTTCCGCTATTGCGCGCAAGACGGCAGCGTCAAAGACGAAGCCAATCCCAACGGCGCGATGAACCATATCGCCGGGATTTATAACGACAAGAAAACTATTCTTGGGCTGATGCCCCACCCCGACCGCGCCGCCGATCCGTTGTTGGGCCGCAATGACGGCAGGATTATGTTCGACAGTTTGGTAAAGGGCTTGTCATGAGCGAAGTTTTGGAAAAAAAAGACCCGAACACCGGCCAGAATGTAAGGCTGCAGAAAGTCTATATAACGCCGCAGCTAGCAGAAGAATACGGTCTGCACCGCGACGAATACCAATTGCTGATGCGCAATTTAGGCCGCAAGCCGAATCTTGTGGAACTTGGCATCTTCGCCGCGATGTGGAGCGAGCATTGCAGCTATAAATCCACCCGCGTCTGGCTGAAAACCCTGCCCACCGTCGGCAAGCGCGTCATTCAAGGGCCTGGCGAAAATGCGGGCGTCGTCGATATCGGCGACGGGCTTGCCGCCGTATTCAAGATCGAAAGCCATAATCACCCTTCTTTCATCGAACCCTATCAAGGCGCGGCGACCGGCGTCGGCGGAATTCTGCGAGACGTGTTTACCATGGGCGCGCGGCCCATTGCCAATTTGAACGCCTTGCGTTTTGGCGACCCCAGCCATCCTAAGACAAAATCCCTGATCGAAGGCGTGGTCGCGGGCATCGGCGGATATGGCAACTGCATGGGCATTCCCACCGTGGGCGGCGAGGTGAATTTTCACAAGGCCTATAACGGCAATATCCTGGTCAACGCCATGACGGTCGGCATCGCGCCGTCCGATAAAATATTTTATGCCCGCGCGGCGGGGCTTGGCAGTCTTGTGGTTTATGCCGGCGCGAAAACCGGGCGCGATGGCATCCATGGCGCGACCATGTCGTCGGCGGAATTCAACGACGATTCGGAATCCAAACGCCCGACGGTTCAGGTCGGCGATCCGTTTATGGAAAAACTGCTGCTCGAAGCATGCCTGGAGCTGATGCAAGAAGACGCGATCATCGCGATCCAAGACATGGGCGCGGCCGGGTTGACGTCTTCTTCCATTGAAATGGCGGCGCGCGGCGGTTTGGGTATCGAGATAGATTTGGACAAAGTCCCCGCGCGAGAGCCAAATATGGCCGCCTATGAATTCATGCTGTCCGAAAGCCAGGAACGCATGCTGCTGATCCTGAAACCCGGCAGCGAAGACAAGGCGCGCAAGATTTTCGAAAAATGGGAATTGGATTTCGCCGTCATCGGCGTTCTGACCGACAGCAAGCATCTTGTCATCAAGCATCACGGCGACATCGCCGCCGATATTCCCATTGCGGCGATTGCCGACAACGCCCCGGTTTACGAACGCGATTGGGTGGTCGCCACCAGGCGCCCCGAAATCCGGGTGCAGGATTTGCCCGCGCATGACCCGCTGAAAGCGTTGAAAAAGTTGATTTCCTGCCCTGATTCCTGCAGTAAACGCTGGATTTATGAACAATATGATTCGATGGTCGGCGCGGATACGCTGGCCGGGCCTGGCGGCGATGCCGCCGTGGTGCGGGTGCATGGCACGAAAAAGGCGCTGGCCATGACGACCGATTCCACACCGCGCTATTGCCTGGCACATCCCTTTATCGGCGGGGCGCAGGCCGTCGCGGAATCTTACCGCAATCTTTGCGCCGTCGGCGCGCTGCCGATTGCCTGGACCAATAATCTGAATTTTGGCAATCCTGAAAAACGTGAAATTATGGGCCAGATCGTCGGCTGCATCGGCGGGATGCGTAACGCCGGCGAAGCCTTGGATTATCCGGTCGTATCGGGCAATTGCTCGCTATACAATGAAACCGACGGCCAGGCGATTTTGCCAACCCCCGTCATCGGCGGCGTTGGGCTGCTCGAGGATTGCTCCAAGGCAATGAGCCTTAACTTTAAGAAAAAAGGCGATGCCGTTATAATTATTGGAAAAACAACCGGATGGATCGGATCGAGCCTGTATTTGCGTGAAGCGCTGGGCAAGGAAGAAGGTGCGCCGCCGCCCATCGACCTGAACCTTGAAAGAAAGCACGGCGAGTTTGTCCGCGCCGTGATCCAAGACGGGCTCGTCAATGCCTGTCATGATATTTCGGACGGCGGCATCGCGCTTGCGCTTGCCGATATGGCGATTGCCTCTAAATCCGATTTGGGCTGCAAGGTCACGCCGCAGAGCGATGCGCACATCACCGGCTGGCTATTCGGCGAGGATCAAGCGCGCTATATCGTAACCACATCCGATGCCGATAAGGTCATTTATGCGGCTGCGGCGGCGGGCATTACCGCCCAGCGCATAGGCGAAGTGGTCGAGAAAAAACTACAGATCGGCGATAAAATCAATATTGAAACATCCGAGTTGCGCAAGCTGCACGAATCTTGGTTACCGGAATATATGGCGGGGAAATAGAAAAATGACGCTCGATCACGCTTATTTCATGGATCGCGCCTATCAACAGGCGCTTAAAAGCTATAACGAGGGCGGCTGCCCCATCGGCGCGCTTCTGGTGCGGAATGACGGCACGATTCTGGGCGAAGGCCACAACATGCGCGTCCAGGGCGGCAATCCGATCTTGCATGGCGAAACATCGGCTTTGCAGAATGCCGGCCGGCAGAAATCCTATCTTGATACCGTGATGTACACATCGCTTTCGCCCTGCATGATGTGCACAGGCACGATCATTCAATTCAAAATCCCGCATGTAGTAATCGGAGAGAATATCAATTTCAGCGGCAACGAGGAATTTTTGCAAAGCCGGGGCGTAAAAGTGACTATTTTAAACCATAAACCCTGCATCGATTTGATGACTAAATTCATCAAAGAACGCCCCGAATTGTGGTTCGAGGATATCGCCGAGCAAACCGATGCCGCTTGATTCCCAAAGCCTGGAAAAAATTCTGATCGAGAAATTCCCCGGCGCTGAAATCCGTATCGAGGATTTGGCCGGAGACAAAGACCATTACCGCGTTCACATTAAAACCGCGCATTTTCAGGGAAAATCCCGCGTGCAGCAGCATCAAGCTGTTTTCGCCGCGCTGCGCGGCACTGCGGCGGAAACGATTCATGCCTTGTCTTTGGTGACGGGCGAAATTAAACAAGGGTAAGGAGCAAAAAATGACAATAGAAACCCAGATCACAGAAACCATCAAAAGCAACGATATCGTCGTCTATATGCGTGGCACACCGCAAGCGCCAAGATGCGGATTTTCTGCGACTGTCGTGCAGATTTTTTCAAAATTGGGTACGGATTTTGCCGCTTTTAACGCCGATGAAAGCGACGAGCTTTGGCAAACACTTTCTAAGATGAACGATTGGCCGACCATGCCGCAGATTTATATCAAGGGTGAATTTATGGGCGGCTGCGATATCCTAAAAGAAATGTATCTCAGCGGCGAATTGCAGCAATTGCTGCAGGAAAAAGGCATTTCGGCGGCCTAATCCAATATTTCGCCTATTGTCCCGCCACTGACCTTGCATAAGGTCAATTTGCTGACACGCCAAGGGTAAAGCGGCTTTTCGGGCACGGGTTCGAAATGATGCGGGATAGCATTATCCAATTCAAAAAAGCTGGCGGGTCCATAAAGCGATTTTATCGCCTGCCACACGCCGCCATGCGCCACCACCAAAACCGGTGGAATTTCCGCAAGTGCGCGAGCCATCGCCCTCTTGACCCGCATGCAAAAATCGGCAAAAAGCTCGCCGCCGGGCGGATCGTCACCCAATTCCCATTGTGCCGTTACTTCGTCCCAGGGCTTTCCTTCCCATTCGCCGACAAAATGCTCGCGCAGATCGTCAATCGCCAGCATCGGCAATTTCAATTCGCGGTTGATGATTTCGGCGGTTTCTTTGGCGCGAAGCATGGGGCTGTAACAAACCGCTTGCGGCGCAAGGCTTAGTTTAGCCAAGATTTTTGCGGCGTTATGGGCCTGCTCCCGCCCCAGATCGGTCAAGGGCGCATCAATGCCGCCGCCCGCCATGATGCGCGCCGCGTTGCTTTGCGATTGGCCGTGACGGATGTAATAAAAAGGATGGGCAGGTAAAGCCATTAGATTAAGGGTTAAGGGGTTTGGGTTTAGGGTTTAGAATTTTTTATATCCTAAACCCTAACCCGTAAACCCTAATCCTTATCGAGAGTAGAATTCAACAACCAAATTCGGCTGCATTTGCACCGGATAGGGCACGTCCGACAGCTGCGGGCTGCGGATAAATTTGGCCTTCAGCGCGCCCAAATCGAATTGGATGTAATCCGGAATGTCACGGAAATTCTGGCCTTGGGCAGCAAGAATGGTTTGGTTCTGCTTCATGCTTTCGCCGATCACGGTAACTTCATCGCCATCGCTGACAAGGCAGCTTGGGATATTGCAACGCTTGCCGTTCAAAGCCACGTGACCATGGCTGACCAATTGGCGTGCGGCAAAAATGGACGGCGCAAGCTTGGCGCGGTAAACCATGGAATCCAAACGGCGTTCCAGCAATTCGATCATGTTTTGCGAAGTGTCGCCCCGGCGGCGGCGCGCTTCGGCGAAGAATTTGCGGAACTGACGTTCCTGCATGTTATAATAGCCTTTCAGCAATTGCTTGGCCGCCAGCTGCGTGCCGTAATCCGACATTTTGCCACCGCGCGCGCCATGCTGGCCCGGGCGGTTTTGGCGGTTTCTGCGGGCTTTGGTTTCGCCCCAGACATCTTGTTTTTGACGGCGCGAAATTTTGCGCTTTGACGTTACAATTTTGCTCATAATTTTACCCTTTTAAAAGTTAAACATCCCTCAGTTGCGGTATCCATGGGATACGGCAAAAGCGGGTTGAATATAGCTTTTGTAAGGTTTTTGTCAAACTAATTATGCCCTACTTGACAGGTTTGTATCTTTTTGGCATACAAATTTTATGGGTCGAAATAGCGAAAAACTTGGCAATGCTGTTTTTATCGCCGCAATATGTGTTTGTGGCGGCGTTATGATTTCGGGAATAAGCTACACATTTGGAACCGCTTGGACTGCCTTTAACCGTCAGGACAAAGATTATTCCCAAATTCTAACAGCTTGTATTCCAACCTCTTTAATAATTGGCGCTTGTTATTCCGCCCTTTTGGGGATAGCCATACCCGCTTGGGGCAGGATTCAGCGAAACCGCTAATCCTTTTTATCCAACTTAACCAGCGCCGTCACAATCCCATGCAAGGTTTTGATTTCCTGCGCGGTGAAGCCTGCGCGGGCGAACATGGTTTCGACATTGTCCTGCATGTGCTGGCGTTTTTCCGGCGGAAAGAAAAAATGCGCCTCGTCCAAAAGTCCCATCAAACGGCCCAAAAAATTATTCACATCTTCTCGCGGCGCGGGCGCGATTTCCCGATCGATGCGGGTTTTTTCGACAGCTGCGCCGCCTTGTTCCGCCACTGCCACGAATAATTGATATCCGATCAACAACACGGCCTGCGACACATTCAATGAATTAAAGCTTTTTTGCAGCGGGATGGTCAGTATTTTATTGGCTTTAGCCACTTCGTAATTTTCAAGTCCCGCGCGCTCCGCACCGAACAAAATCGCGACTTTTTGTCCTGCGGCTTGGGCGGCGACGATGTCTTGCGCGGCTTGCTGCGGATGCATCACCGGCAAATTCAAATCATGCGGCCTTCCGCTGCAGGCATAAACCAATTGCGCATCGGCGATGGCTTCTTCCAGTGTGGGAAACACTCTGGCCTGGCGAAGCACTTGATCCGCGCCCGATGACGCGTCGAATGCCTTTTGATCGGGAAAATTAAAACCCGGCGCGGCAAGCCGCAAATCGACAAGCCCGCAATTCAGCATCGCCCGCGCCGCCATGCCGACATTTTCTGGAAGGCGCGTCCGGGCCAAAACGATCGCGGGCTGAAACATGGCTTGCGCCGTTTGCACCGGCTTATCGGCTTTGCGGGATTTAGATTTTAAAAACATATGGAAAAAACCTTCGATATTGGCGATCCCTCACATGCATTCGGGATGACAATAAATGCTATTTCCTGCGCCACAGAGTTATCCCATCGGGCTTGTCTTCGAGAACAATTCCCATATCGCTCAATTCTTTGCGGATTTCATCGGCGCGGGCAAAATTCTTGGATTGCTTGGCCTCGGCGCGTTGCTGAATCAAGCTTTCGATATTGCTGGATTCAGCTTGAGAGACACCCCCCCTCATCCAATCCTGCGCAGATTTTTGCACCAACCCCAAAGCAGAAGCGTCTTTTTTCATCTGCGCCATAATGGCTTGCGCTTCGGCATCGCTTTTTGCATGCGCGATTTCGTTGCTTTGGCGATGCAAATGCCGGACGGCTAGCGGCGTATTCAAATCATCCGTTAATGCATCTAGCATGTCGGGTGAAAATTTTTCAGCAAGCGAACCCTTGAAATTCGCCGTCAGCGTATAAAAGCGATTCAGCAAGCCTTTTGCCTGTTCCAGCAAATTATCCGTCCAATCCAGAGGGCTGCGGTAATGCGTCATTAGCAGCGCCAATCGCATTACCTCACCGTTATGGTCCTTATCCAGCAATTCACGCACGGTAAAAAAATTGCCAAGGGATTTCGACATCTTTTCGCCATTGACGGTCAGATACCCGTTATGCACCCAGAAGCGGGCAAAGGGATGATTGACGCAGGAACATTCGCTTTGCGCGATTTCGTTTTCGTGATGCGGAAAAATCAAATCCAGACCGCCGCCATGAATGTCGATTTGCTCGCCCAATACCGCGCGGCTCATGGCGGAACATTCGATATGCCAGCCAGGCCGTCCCCTGCCCCATGGCGAATCCCATCCCGGCAAATCCGGCGTCGATGGTTTCCACAAAACAAAATCCGAAGGATCTTTTTTATAGGGCGCGACATCAACCCGCGCACCGGCGATCATTTCATCCAATGTCCGGTTCGACAGCTTGCCGTAATCTTTCATCGACGGCACGTTAAACAGCACATGGCCCTCGGCCACATAAGCATGGCCGCGATCCAGCAAAATCTGGATCATTTCGATCATTTGCGGTATATGCTGCGTCGCGCGCGGTTCGTGCGACGGACGCAGCACACCCAGCGCATCCATATCCTGATGAAAATATTTTGTGGTTTCGTCGGTGATATCGGCAATAGCCCTGCCGGATTCCTGAGCGCGCGCGTTTATTTTATCGTCCACATCGGTGATGTTGCGCGCGTAGACAACCTTGTCCTCGCCATAGATATGCCGCAACAAACGGAACAGAACATCGAACACGACGAAAGGCCGCGCATTGCCGATATGGGCGAAATCATAAACCGTAGGCCCGCAAACATACATCGTCACGCGATTTTTGTCGCGCGGCTCGAAAATTTCTTTCTGGCGGGTTAGCGTGTTGTAAAGCTTAAGCGTCATCCCCTAAGCCGCCTTGCCCTGCAACCTGGCCTCGGCCTTGTTGCGACCGATAAAAGGCAGGATGTGGGCGAGTTCCGGGCCATGGTCGCGTCCGGTCAAGGCTAGGCGCAGCGGCATGAATAGCGCCTTGCCCTTGCGGCCCGTCGCCGATTTTACGGCTTCGGTCAGCTTGGCCCAAGTTTGCCTGTCCCACGGTTCCGGCGGCAAATGCTTGACCGCTTCGGCGGCGAATCCGGCATCTTCGATAACAGGATTGACCTGGGCGAAGCATACTTCCCACCATTCTTTGATGTCTTTCATCGTCGCAACATTGCCGCGCACGGCGTCCCAGAATTCTTCGTTGATGTGATCCAGTCCGAGGCTTTTTAACTTCGGCTGCGCCACAGGGTATGGCATGTGGTGCAAAATTTTTGCGTTCAAAGCCAGCAATTCGTTTTTGTCGAATTTCGGTTGGGCGCGGCCAAAGCTGGAAATATCGAAATTTTTGGCCAGCTCATCGAGCGCGGAAAAAGGCTCGATCGGCTGGGAAGTTCCAAGGCGCGCCATCATGCTGCAAATCGACATCGGCTCGACGCCCTCGTCGCGCAACGTGCCGAGCGATAGCGAACCCGTGCGCTTGGAAAACCCTTCGCCGCTGACGTCGGTTATCAACGAAAAATGCGCAAAGGTCGGCGGGGTGAATCCCATCGCCTCGAAAATCTGAATTTGCAGCGCGGTGTTGGTAACGTGGTCTTCGCCGCGTATGATATGGGTGATCTTGTGATCGCCGTCATCCACCACAGAAGCCACCATGTAAACCGGCCCCTTATCGGCGCGGAAAAGGATAGGATCGGTCATGTTCGCCGCTTCGAATTTGTTTTCGCCGCGAATCAAATCATTCCACACGATAGGCTTTTCATGGTCCAGCAGGAAGCGCCAATGCGGCTTTCTGCCTTCAGCCTCAAATTTTTGCTTTTCGGCATCGGTCAATTTCAAGGCGCCGCGATCATAAATCGGCGGCTTGCCACGCGATAACTGCACTTTACGTTTTAAGTCCAATTCTTCTTGGGTTTCATAGCAGGCATAGATCCGTCCCTTGGCTTTCAATTCCTGAAAAGCCTGTTCATAGCGCGCCATACGAAGGGTTTGCTTGTCGAATTCGTCCCATTCCAGCCCCAGCCATTTTACGTCGATCTTGATGAATTCTTCCAATTCCGCCGTCGAGCGTTCCAAATCCGTATCGTCGATGCGCAGCATGAATTTCCCGCCCATGGATTTGGCAAAAAGATAATTGACGACTGCCGCGCGGGCATTGCCGATATGCAGCCTGCCGGTTGGCGACGGGGCAAAACGCGTTCTTACTGACATGTCTTATAGTTCCGTTCTTTTATACTTGTTGGTTATAGGATATCTGCGGTCCCTGCCGAATGCCTTGGCGCTGATCTTGACGCCGGGCGCGGCCTGTCTTCTTTTATATTCGGCTTTATCAAGCAACGCCATAACTTTTAAAACCACATCCCGGGAATAGCCATGGGCCACGATATGATCAAGCCCTTGTTCTTCCTCGATTAAATAATGCAATATCTTATCCAACATGGCGTAGGGCGGCAAGGAATCTTCGTCTTTTTGATTGGGGCGCAATTCCGCCGTAGGGGGTTTTTCGATAACCCGATCCGGCATAGCCCTTCCTTTGGCGTTGCGCCAGCGGCATAATTCAAAGATGCGGGTTTTGTAAACATCTTTTAGCGGGGCGAAGGCGCCGCACATATCGCCGTATAATGTCGCATAACCCGTGGCGTATTCCGATTTATTTCCCGTGGTCAAAAGCAGCGCGCCGGTTTGATTCGACAGCGCCATCAATATCATGCCGCGCAAGCGCGATTGCAGATTTTCCAAGGCCAAGCCGGACAGTTTTTCAATCGGCGCGATATTGCTTTCCGCCCCGCGCATCATGTCGGAAATCGAAATCGTATCCAGCCTAACGCCCAAATGTTTTGCTATTTCAGAGGCGTCTTCCAAGCTTTCCCGCGAAGTATAAGGCGACGGCATCATGACGCAGCGGACATGATCCGGCCCCAGCGCGTCCGCTGCCAGCGCGGCCACAAGGGCGGAATCGATCCCGCCCGAAAGTCCCAGCAAAACATCCCGAAAGCCGTTTTTATGGACGTAATCGCGGATACCTAGACAGAGCGCGGCATAAATATCCTCGGAATCGGAATCGGCAAGTTCTGCGGATTTCTTGCCATCCAAAATTTTTAAAACACCACCGCTAAATTCATAGGCGGAGACATCCTCGGCCCATTGCGGGGATTGGTGGATCATGCCGCCCTGGGCGTCGCAAGCGAAGGATCCGCCGTCAAACACCACCTCGTCCTGGCCACCGATCATGTTCAGATAAATCGCGGGCAACCCGGTTTCGCGGGCGCGGTCGAATATATGGCTTTTGCGGATTTCAAGCTTGTTCAGCTCATAGGGCGAGCCGTTTATCACGATAAGCAATTGCGCCGCTGTTTTTTTCAGTTGTGCCGCGACATGCGGAAACCAGCTGTCTTCGCAAATCATAACGCCGATCTTGTTGCCGCCCAATTCAATCGGCCGGATGGAGCCGGCCTGCGCGAATGTGCGCTTTTCGTCGAACACGTCGTAATTCGGCAATTCATATTTGTGAATCACTTGCAGGATTTTTCCCTGCCCAAGCAGGGCGGCTGCGTTATAGACTTTTCCGCCTTCTTCCCATGGCAAGCCGATCAGCAAATGCGTTTTGCCGACAATCTTGCTTGCCAGGTATTCGGCATGTTTTTTATTGGCGGCAACAAATCCCGGATTCAAAACCAGATCGTCGCACATATAGCCGGACAAGGAACATTCCGGCGTTATCGCCAAGTCGCAATCCTGCATCGATTGCCATGCCGTAAATATTTTTTCGGCATTTCCGGCAAGATCGCCGACGGTTGGGTTGAATTGGATGGATGCTAGTTTCATAAGTAGACGGAATTACAATCCCCCTACTAAAACATACTTGGTGTGCACATATTCCTCGATGCCGTAAAATGACCCTTCGCGGCCAAAACCGGATTCCTTTACGCCGCCAAACGGCGCGGATTCGGTCGAAAACACGCCTTCGTTGATGCTGACGACGCCGCATTGCAATTTTTCCGCCATGCGGAACGTGCGGCCCAAATCGCGGGTATACACATAAGCCGCAAGCCCATAGGGCGTGTCATTGGCGATTTGCGTCGCTTCGTCCTCTCCTTGGAACGGGAAAAGCGCGGCAACCGGCCCAAAAATCTCTTCTTGCGCCAGGCGCATATTTTTTGCGGCGTCGAGCAGCAATGTCGGCTCGAAAAACTGGCCGCCCTGCGCAGGTTGCTTGCCGCCTAGCGCGATTTTTGCGCCTTTTCGCACGGCATCTTGGGTTAAGTCCTGCACCTTTTGCAAAGCTTGCTTATCGATTAAGGGGCCAAGCTGCGCGCCCTGTTCCATCCCGTCGCCGACTTTTAATTTACTCATGGCCAGGCGGAGCTTTTCGGCGAATTCGTTATAGACATCGCGCTCCACCAATATCCTATTGGCGCAAACGCAGGTCTGGCCGTTGTTACGGAATTTGCTGGCAATCGCACCTGTTACAGCAGCGTCCAAATCAGCATCTTTAAAAATTATAAAAGGCGCATTGCCGCCCAATTCCAAGGACAGTTTTTTCAGCGTACTTGCCGATTGCTGCATCAGGATTTTGCCGACCTCGGTCGATCCCGTAAAGCTGACCTTTTTTACGATCGGGTTTTGCGTCAACTCTTTGCCCACCGCAACCGGATCATGGCTTGGCACTATATTCAAAACGCCTTTCGGCATCCCCGCCTGCAACGCCAATTCCGCAAGCGCCAAAGCCGATAGCGGCGTTTGTTCGGCAGGCTTTAAAACCACGGTGCATCCCGCCGCCAAGGCAGGCGCGCATTTGCGCGTAATCATCGCCGACGGAAAATTCCAAGGCGTGATCGCAGCGACCACCCCCACCGGCTGTTTCATCACCAAAATGCGCTGGCTTGGCTTGGCGCTTGGAATGATATCGCCGTAAACGCGCTTTGCTTCTTCGGCGTACCATTCGACGAAAGACGCGGCGTAAACGATTTCGCCCTGGGCTTCGGCCAGCGGCTTGCCCTGTTCTGCCGTCATAATCGCGGCAAGATCCGCCTGATGCTGGATCATCAAATCGAACCATTTGCGTAAAATTTTGGATCGTTCCTTGCCAGGCAGGGCTTGCCATGGCCCCAAAGCCGCCTGGGCCGAATCAATGGCTTTTTTTACTTCCGCAACGCCGCAATCCGCGACCTGCGCGATTTCTTTTCCTGTCGATGGGTTGTGCACGGCGAATGTTTGGGCCGCGCCGATCCATTGCCCATCAATAAAGGCTTGTGTTTTCAGTAAAGCAGGGTTGAGGCGCATTTTAATTCTCTTGTTCGGCCAGAGCGGAAAGCCCAAGGAAAGCCAAATTTTCCTGCATTATAATATAGGTTGGGATATCGGCAAGATAATCCTGGCGCGGCGGCTTATTTTCAAAATAGCTGCGGAAATCCGAAGCTTTCAGGAAATCCGCGATCTTTGGCAAAATCCCGCCCGCTAGGTAAACCCCGCCCCGCGCGCCCAAGGTCAAAGCGAGGTTCCCAGCAACACAGCCCAGAATCGCGCAGAAATATTCCATGACGCTTTTGCAGATCGCGCACTCCCCGGCGATGCCAAGCCGCGATATTTCCGCAGCATTCAGATTTTTTTCGTCCCCGCCGCGCAGCGCGCAAAGCGCGCGATACATGTTTTCAATTCCTTTGCCGGAAGCAAGATTTTCCGCCGATACATGCGCAAAGCCGTTTTGCTTCATATGGCGAATCATCGCCGCGATGTCTTCGTTTAGCGCAGGCGCGGTGATATGCCCGCCCTCTCCGCTGTTTGCGATCCAGCCGCCTTTTGCATCCGGCAGCAAATAGCCGACGCCAAGCCCCGTGCCGGGGCCGATCACGCCGATGGGCATGTTGGGTGTGGCTTGGCCTGCGCCGATTTGCACCAATTTATCTTGATGTATTAGAGGAACAGAGAGCGCCACAGCATGAAAATCATTGATAACTTTCAAGCGATCCAATGCCAAATCCGCCTGCAATTGCTTTTGCGAAAAAACCCAGGGCGAATTGGGAAAGACGATTTTGTCCTTAGTCACAGCAGAGCCGACCGCGAAAATTGCCCTTGCAGGTTTTAATCCAGCATGCCGCAAATAATCCAAGACGGCCTCGGTCAAATTTTCATAATCGGCTGTTTTTAAAACTTGGATTGCCGCTACCTGACCGTCCCGCCATACGCCGAACCGCGCATGCGTGCCGCCGATGTCGGAGAGGAGGATCATACGGTTTATGAAGCTGTCTTGGCTTGTTTACCGAAATCCCCGGCTACGACTTTAGGCATAAATAAATCGCCTGTGCGCACATACATTTCACGCCATTTTTCTAGCCGCTCCAGCATCAAATTGCGCAAAGGGGCTTCCGGCTGAATGACTTGCTTGACCGGAGGGGCAGTGCAAACCGTTTTTGGGTCCGATTTGGTTTGCGCGATTTTGGCGAGCCTTGCCGCGCCCAAAGATGGCCCAACGTCCGAGCCTTCGTGATAAGTCAAATTATGGCCCAGCACGCTGGCAAGCATCCGGCCCCAATAAGGCCAGCGGCGTCCGCCGCCAATCACCGATATCGCATCGATCTTTGCCCCGGTTTCCGTCAATACTTGCAACCCATCGGCAAAGGCAAACGCAACCCCTTCCATGATCGCGGTCACAATATCGCTGCGCGTCGTGGCGCTGGTAAGGCCGATGAAATTGCCGGTGGCATAAGGATTGTTATGCGGCGTGCGCTCGCCCGACAGATAAGGCAGGAAATAAACCCGGTTAGGGTTGTTGAGCGCGCTGCTCGCTGCCGCCTCATTGACAAGACGTTCCGGATTTTCATCGCCATGCACATCGGCATACCAGGCCAAAGCCGAAGCCGCCGACAAAATCACCGACATTTGGTGCCATTGATTTGGCAAACAATGGCAAAAGGCATGCACGGTTTTTTCAGGATTAGGGCGGAACGCATCATTGGCGACGAACAAAACGCCCGAAGTGCCAAGCGACAAGAACGCCCTGCCCGGCGAGGTGACGCCGACACCCACCGCGCCGCCAGCGTTATCGCCTGCGCCGCCAGCGATGACGATCTTGCCGGACAATCCCCATTGCGACGCCAAGTCGGCGCGCAATTGACCTGTCACATCCGTGCCTTCGTATAATTTGGGCATATGATCTTCGGTTAAACCTGTCGCCGCCAAAATTTCCGGCGACCATTTGCGCTTGCCCACATCCAGCCAGCAAGTCCCGGCAGAATCGGACATGTCGCTGGCATAATCGCCGGACAAACGCCAACGTATGTAATCCTTGGGCAGCAGCACCTTGGCTACACGCTTAAAATTATTCGGCTCGTTTTGTTCGACCCACATCAATTTTGGCGCGGTGAATCCCGGCATGGCGAGATTACCGCTGATTTTGCGGAAGGCGGGCAGCTTGTTTTCCAGCTGCTTGCATTGCTCGCCCGATCTGCCGTCATTCCATAAAATCGCGGGCCGGATAATTTGACCAGATTTGTCCAGCAAAGTCGCGCCGTGCATTTGTCCTGCAAGGCCTATGGATTTTACCGCACCGAATTCCTTAGGACGCTTTTGACGCAAACCTTCGATAGCCTTGACGGTCGCATTCCACCAATCTTCAGGATTTTGTTCCGACCATAGAGGTTGCGGGCGGCTTACTTCTAATTCTGCTGATTCTTGCTCGATGACCTGATTACTGTCATCCATTAAAACCGCTTTGACCGCCGAAGTGCCTATGTCGATGCCTAGATACATAATCTGCCTTCCCGTTTGTGAATATTCATCCACATGCTGTAACCTAGTAAACACCTGCATTCAATAGAGTTTTTTTGCAGCGCACGATGAATTATGTATTTTTCATAAAATTTATTTGACAAAAATTAGCTAAAAAAGATACAAAGGGCATAAGATTATTATAAAAATCTAATTAGTGCGAGGGGTTACGTATGAATTTAGCGCCAGTTGCCACTAGTGTCGAAGTGTCTTTTGACCCCGCCTCTACTCTTACGGAGAGAACGACCGAAGTTGGCGCGCTTAGCAAAATCAATGATTTTCTTTCATGCAACCCCGCCGAAAACCTGATTTTTATTTATGATATTGACCTAACACTCGCCACCAAGACAAAGAACTTTTTTTCGGGCGCTTACATCGACCCCAATTGCTTTACGAACTTAGCCGCCATGTTCCATATAGGTCATGGCGTTTTTTGCACTGGCAGGGGGTATAACCAGGTTCAGGAAATTTTGGCAAGGGCAGCCCCGTCACCATCGCCAAAAAATGGGCCGGGTGGAGTGCCTAATTTTTTAATGCCCCGGATCACTATCGCCCACAATACGGGGGCGATGATTCATTATTTTCGTCAAGAAAAAGGTGAATTGATAGTCCCCAAAGGGCAAGATATAGAAACCTTTAAACGCGCAGCCCGTCTAAGCCTTAAAACCGCACGCAATATTCAGGATTTTATCGCCCAAAACCATCCTTCTTTAGCGCGCTTTGCGCAGACGCATTTAACGTTGGAACCACGCGAGCTAACCTCCGCCGTGGTTATCACCGAAAAGGGCAACTTTACTTGGGATTTCTTAAATACCCAGGTCGGAAATTTGATAGCCGAACTGGCGCCAGACGGCAAAGAGCTTGTAAATTATAAGGGCCGCACCGTTCAGCAAGGCAATCACACGATGGGATATATAGATATTACTCCCAAAGGCATCACCAAAGCGCCCGCGGTAAGAAAAATTCTGGAGCGTATTATCGGCGATCAGAACCCAGAAAAATTCTTTGTTATTTCTGCAGGTGATAATGCAGCTGAAGTCCCAATGATGCAGGCAGTCGAAGCAATAATGCCTGCTAGCAACAGGCTTGCGATTTGCGTTGGCGACAATAAAGACCTAGCCCCACACGCCAATCTAATTATTAAAGGCCAGCACACGGAGGCAGTTTACCGTGGCAGCCCGGTTTGTGTCCGTCCAACACAAACGGCGGCGGTCAGACGTCATAGTGTTTTGATCAATGGCATCAAAAAAGTCGTTCTGGATAGGATCATGCCGGAAAATGATGGCACGGATATTATCACCACGCCCAGAAAAGAACGGGTGCAGCTCGTCCGCACGGCCGCAACAATGGTCCGCTAAGGCAGCGTTGCCTTTAAGCCGCTTGACACCCCAAATTTTTGTATCTATAAGGGATAATTATTTAATCCTTTATCAAAATGGGCAAGCAAAATGTCGATCAATATCTCCTATGACCGCACAAAATTAAAACCCGGCGTCCTTCATATCGGGCTTGGCAATTTCGCCCGGGCGCATCAGTTGGAATATTTCGACCGCCTGGCGCGCGAAGGCGTCGCAGGGTGGGAAAATTGGGGCGTCGTGGGGGTCAGCTTGCGCAGCACCGATGTGCGCGATGCATTGGCGCCGCAAGATTTCGCATACAACATCCTGACTCAGGAAAGCGGCACAAATTCTATTCAGCCTATCGGGATTTTGCAAAACGTGGCGCATGCCCCTACTCAGCAGCGTGAAGTTTTGACGCATTTAGTTCAAACCGACCTTAAAGTAATCACCACCACCGTTACAGAAAACGGCTATTGCCTAAAAAGCGGTGAATTGGACTTCAGTCATCCCGATATAGCGCATGATCTCGCCGATCTAAACGAACCCAAAACTGTTATCGGATTCTTGGCGCATACCTTAATTGCAAGGTGGGAATCGGGCTTGCCACAACCAACCATTATTTGCTGTGACAATATTCAACATAATGGCGATATGCTGCGCAAAGCGGTCATGGCGTTCATTCGTAAAGCAAAGCCAGACGCGGATAATATGATCGCAGATATTGAAAGCGATACAGCATTTCCAAATTCGATGGTAGACCGAATCGTGCCGGGCACAAAACAAGTCCACCGCGATTTAATGCAAATTCAATTCGGCGTTACCGATAATTGGCCGGTTCCTGCCGAAGGATTTATCCAATGGGTTGTCGAAAATAAAGTCAGCAAGGGCAACACTATGCCACCCTTGGATAAAGTCGGCGTTGAATTCGTTGCCGATGTCGGCGCGCATGAAACCATGAAATTGCGTCTGTTGAACGCCAGCCATTTATTCATGGCGACTTTGGCGTTCGTTGCCGGCATTCCGAATGCCGACGATGCGATGAACACGCCGGTGATTGCGCGCGCAACCCGCCGTTTTATGGACGGGGAGGCGACCCCTACCCTGACTCCGATTCCGGGCGTGAATTTCACGGCATATAAAGACACCTTAATCCGCCGTTTTCAAAACACCGCGGTCAAGGATTCGACCCACCGTATTTCCACCGATGCGCCGTTGGACACATTACTGGCTGTTACACGTGACCGCGTTACTGCTGGCGAATCTACATTCTGGTGTGCAACTGGTATCGCGGCTTGGATCCGTTATGTTCGTGGCGTCAATGAAGCCGGTGAATCATATCAGGTCAAACACCCCATGGCGGCAGAATTAAAAGCCGCGGCAACCAGCGATAATCCAGTCGAAGCGATAATGGGCATTACCAAGCTATTTGGCAATCTGGGCCAGAACACATCTTTGGCTGCTCAAGTAAAGGCCAACCTGGTAACCTTGGATAAAATGGGATCTATTGCAGGGCTGGCAAAGTTGGTTGCTGTTGACATGACAAGAAGCCCCGCCGGAATAGCCAGGAATCAAGGCGAAAACCCAGGAAAATAGCCGCTAGAAATAGGATTGACTAATATGAAAACAAGCTGCTTAATCCCTATCCAGGATTAGGCAGCTATTTTTTTATCAACGGAGAAAGATCATGAGCACCGCCCTAAAGCAAAAGCCCAGCGAATTGGTTACCTTAAATGCCGCGAATTTGAAATTTATCCCATCCAACACCGCAGCCCCGAAATACGACCGCAGCCAGGTCAAGTGCGGCATCGTGCATTTCGGCATCGGCGGGTTCCACCGCGCGCATGAGGCGATTTACACCAACGATGTAATGAACGCGCAATCCGGCGATTGGCAGAATTGGGGCATTTGCGGCATCGGTCTGATGGAAGGCGACAAGAAAATGCAAGCCGCCCTGACCGCGCAAGATTTCCTGTACACGGTTGTCGAGCGCAGCGGCAAGACCGACAACGCCCAAGTGATCGGCTCGATCATCAAATATGTCTATGCCCCGGAAAATCAAAAAGCGGCTCTGGCCCAATTGGCCGATGCGACGACGCGGATCGTATCCTTGACTGTAACCGAAAATGGCTATTACCTCGACCCGACTACCAAGCAGTTGAATTTGTCCCACCCCGATGTCCAGCATGACGTCAAAAATTCCGGCACGCCGAAAACTGCACTGGGTTATATCGTCGAAGCGCTTAAGCAGCGCAAGACCGAGGGCACGAAACCCTTCACCGTTTTATCGTGCGACAATATCCAACATAACGGCGACTTGACCAAATCGGCGATTATCACGCTGGCCAAGCAGCAAGGCGGCGATTTGGCTAATTGGATCGAATCCAACGTCACCTTCCCCAATTCGATGGTGGACCGGATCACCCCCGTGACAAAACCCGAGGATGTGGCACTGGTCGAAACCAATTACGGCATCGACGACAAATGGCCGGTGGTTTGCGAATCCTTCCGCCAATGGGTGATCGAGGATAAATTCTGCAATGGCCGCCCGGCCTGGGACAAATTCGGCGCGCAATTCGTGCCGGATGTTTTGCCCTATGAAGTCATGAAACTGCGCCTGTTGAACGCCAGCCATTTGTTCCTGGCTTGCATCGGTTTCATGATGGGCATCAAATATGTAGACGAAGCGATGGCAAACGCGGACATCCGCCGCCTGACCCGCAATTTGATGGACAAGGAATCGACCCCCACCCTGGGCCCCGTCCCCGGCATCGACCTCGACCAATACAAAGCGACTTTGATCGAACGGTTTTCCAACCCGTCGATCAAGGACACGCTGGAACGCGTTGCCACCGACGCGCCGTTGAACACACTGTTGGCCGTAACGCGCGACCAGTTAAAAGCTGGCCGTTCCGTTGAATTGTGCGGTCTTGGCCTTGCGGCCTGGATTCGCCGGGTGCGCGGCACGGATGAAAAAGGCCAGGAATACGCGGTACGTCATCCATTGGCCGCCCTGTTGAAACAAAAAGCGACTGAAGGCAATGGAGACCCCACCGCCGTGCTAGGCATAAAAGATTTGTTCGGCGAAGATTTGGTTAAAAATCAAGGCTTGGTCGAAGCGATCAGAAAACCTCTTGAAAGCTTCTATAAATCCAGCGTCATGGAAACGATCAAGAAATACTAGGTCGATAATCCTACAAAACAAAAACGCCTGGAATCTCCCCGGCGTTTTTTATTATGGACTGAGATTTATTTTCATCTTGTTCTGTGGGGTGGAGGAAACCCCAAACCGCCAAATATGCTGGTAGGGTTATCGAAACTTACCGGCATATCAGCATGCGGAACAGGCTCAACCGACGTAGTAGCACTCGGTTTTGGCCTTTCTACAATCGGCGCACCACCAGGAACAGATGGCTCAGGCCCGCTTAAAAAGTCATTCTTTAGGTCAGCCACAGAAAATTCTCCTTTAAAGATATATGATACAGCATTTGTTAAAAAATGCAAGAAGCGTCTGTAACCTGTTAATAAATAACATAATCGCGTTATAGAATAATCCCATGCTCTATCTTTACACCCGCGATAAAAGCAACCGCTGGCAGAACAGCCCCTATACCTATGGGACCGAAATCGACGCCGGCGTTTTGTGGATCGATGTGCAGCATCCGACCGCCGAGGAAGACCGTTTCGTCGAACAGCTTTTGGGCATCGAAATCCCGACGCGCGAGGACATGCGCGACATCGAACCTTCGAGCCGCCTGTATCTCGACCACGGCATAGCGGTGATGACCGCGTCCATAATCGTCGGGGCGGACACGCCAAAGCCTGTGATTTCCCCCGTCACTTTTATTTTGACGCAACAAAGGCTCTATACCATCCGCTATGCCGAGCCTTCCTCTTTCAACCGGTTCGCCAGCCGCCTGCTGCGGCAACCCAACCAGCTTGCCTCGGGCGAGGATATTTTTTTGAATCTGCTTGGCGCTATCGTCGACCGCGAGGCGGAAATTCTGGAAAATTGCGGCCACAGCCTGGATCTGCTGTCCAGCGATATTTTTTCAAACCGCGACGAAGCAAGCGACACCATGAATTCCATCGACACCACGCATTTAAAGCGTTCCTTAAAACGCCTAGGAACCGCCGGGAATATGGTCTCCCTGGCCCGTGAAAGCCTTGTCAGCATCGCAAGGCTGCTCAGCTTTTCCGGCCCGGCGGCAGAATCTTGGCTGCGCGGCGACAGCCAATCGACGATCAAATCCTTGACGCGGGACGTGCGATTTTTGTCCGAACACGCCGATTCGTTGAATATGAAAATCAATTTTCTTCTGGACGCGATTTTAGGTCTGATAGACTTGGAACAAACCAACACGGTCAAGGTGCTTTCTGTCGCTTCCGTAACTTTTCTTCCCCCCACTTTGATCGCCAGCATTTTCGGCATGAATTTCAGCAAAATTCCGGGGCTGGACAGCATGGCGGGATTTCTTGTCTCGATCCTGCTTATTTTCATTTCGGCGATCGTTCCTTATTTCCTTTTTTACCGCAAAAAACTTTAACCACGCCCTGGCATGACAATTGCTGGTATGGGTTTAATGGCAAAACCTAGGGGATAGTATGAAGAAGCAAGAAGAAACAGAAAAATTGGCCGTAAAAAACACGCCCAAACAAGCGCAAACCCTTATTGACGCTGATCCAGAACAGCAAGAGCAGCCTAGCATCGCCTCGGATACAGAGGGCGCATCCCCGCAAGAAACATCCGAAAATATGGCCGAAAATGCCGATCAACAAGCGGTAAATTTTGCCGAGCTGCCGGATTCTTCCCCCGCTGCGGGCGGCCCCGCCAACCAAGGCGCGGCATTCCGCAAGCTGGATCAAGACGCAGCATCCATCGGCGCGCGCGATATAAGTGGCCTGAATGAAAATGATTTTTCTTCCGCTATAAACGGTGAAATCGACCAAGAGCTGTCTGTACAAAGGCCCGATCCGCTTTTGTTGTTTGCTCAAGAAGCTGCGCCCTCACCGTCAGGGCCAGGTCCGATCATATCCTTGCCTGCCCCAGCCCCGCCGCCCCAATCCGGCATCGGGCCTTCGATTCCATCTCAGGGTACGGCGCCGCAACAGCCCCCTGCCCCTATTTCAAAGCCTTTGCTTTTTACCGCTTTTGCGGATGCCGTTGATTTCAATACAATTGCGGCAGGCCAATATAATGTAAACAGTTTTTATAACGCTGATTCGGGCAACGATGTCGTGTATTTGCCGGAAAACGCTTTGATTTCCTCCGTGCTTGGCTATTCTTTGACCATGGGATTCAATGCGGGGATCGGTGATGACGTGGTTTATGGCGGCGCACTGAACGACAGTATTTATGGCACGCATGGCAACGACATTTTGTATGGCAATGCGGGCAACGACATGCTGCGCGGCGGGCTGGATCAAGATTATCTTCATGGCGGCGCGGGATTCGCGGATACGTTGTTCGGCGAAGAAGGAGGCGATACGCTTGTCGATAGCGACGGCGTTTTCGAAGCGCATGGCGGCGACGGCGACGATAAGATCGGAATTTCATTTGCCGCCGCATGGGACAATGATAACAAGCCGAACAACGCGCCGGTTTCCGATTATTCCATTTCCGGCGGTTATGGCGATGACAAAATCGACATTGCCCTGAACAATGTCAAATTCACGATCAAGCTATATGCCGACGAGGCCTTGGCCAATGCCGCATTCGACGGCGATGACAAAGTGGCGCTTTCCGGCTCGTATAAAAATTCCGTCGTCTATCTGAATGGCGGCGACGATCATTTTTCCGGCGGCATCGGTACGGACAGCGTGTTCGGCGGCCTGGGCGACGACACACTGCATGGCGGCGCGGGCAAAGACACGCTACGCGGCGAAGGCGGCAATGATACGCTTTATGGCGGTATGGACAACGATACGCTGACAGGCGGCGCTGGCCACGATAAATTATTCGGCGATGACAGCGCCGATACGCTGCAAGGCGGCGCGGGCGATGACATTCTGCATGGCGGCAAAGACGCCGATACCATGACCGGCAATGCCGGCCGCGATATTTTCGCCTGGAAAAACGGCGATATCAACGCGGTCGATGTAATCAATGACTTTAAAACCGGGCAAGACAAGCTGGATATTTCAGATCTTTTGGCCGGTGTTTTAACCCCATCGAATAACATTGCCGATTTCGTTCAATTCCTGGACGACGGCGCAAACACCTATTTGCATGTCAATTTGGGCGGCCCCAGCCATGACATGGGGGTCAATATTGCCCTGCTAAAAGGGGTAAGTTTTGCCCTGGGTGAGGTCAAATATACCGACCTGATAGCCGTTTAGTTGCCTTAATTTTCTATTAAATATTTGATAAATAACAATATTATCCTTTAGGGATAAATTGGCACGCCCCCTGCATGGAGAAAGGCAAGAAAGAAAATAAGGGGGCGAAAATGACAAACAATAAAACCGAAACCAAGACTAACGACAAGACAGTAGCGCAAACCGAAAAACAAGCGCCTACACAATTTGGCACAGAAAACCAAGACCAAAAAGTAACCATCGCTTCCGACACCGAAGAACAAGGCGATGCCCAAAACGCCGAGCAAGGCGAAAACCTTGCCGAGTTGCCCTCTGATTCCTCTCCCGCAGATGCAGAATCCGCCGCCACTGAAACCCATGGCGGCGCCGGATTCCGTACTTTTTCTGAAGATACGCAACCAGAAAGCGATTTTGACAGTTTGCTTTTAGACATAGAAGAATCCCTCCAGGATTTATATTCCACCCCGGATTTGTTTTCGTTCTTCTTGCGCGAAGATTCCAGCGACAAAAATATTTTTCTAACCGCCTTGGAACAAAATGCAGCGCCGGTTGTGCCAGCCGAACCGGAACAGCCGCAAGAACCAGCTCCTCAGCCAGAAATCATCGAGCCGGCGCCAGAGCCTGCACCGATCCCAGTTGAGCCTCCTGCTCCTGCACCAATCCCAGCGCCAGCTCCTGCACCAACGCCAGAACCAACACCTGAACCGGAACCGGCCCCAGAGCCAGAGCCAACCCCGGAACCTACGCCTGAACCTGAACCAACTCCAGAGCCTACCCCGGAGCCAGAACCCACTCCTGAGCCTGAACCAACACCGGAACCAGAGCCGGAACCAGTTCCTGCAGACCCCCATTATGACAATGAATGGCAAGGCACCGATGGCGACGATGTGTTCACCGATTACAACGGCGTATTTGAAGCTCATGGCAAAGACGGCAACGATCTTTTGACCATCACCTTCGCCGCCGATTGGGATAACGATAAGAATACAAAAAATGCACCCGCTTCCAACAATAAAATCAGCGGCGGTTACGGCGACGATACGATCGACATCACCATGAACCATGAAAAATTCGCACTGAAAATCCGCGCGGACGAATCCAAAGAAAACGCCAAACAGGATGGCGACGATACGGTTACGCTGCGCGGCGAATATGCCAGCAGCACCGTCGATCTTAGCGGCGGAAACGATACCTTTAACGGCGGCGTCGGTAAAGACACCGTCACCGGCGATTCCGGTAACGATACGATTTTCGGCGGCGGCGGCGCAGACAAGCTGACCGGCGGCAAAGGCGCCGATGTATTCGGATGGAATTTAGAGGATTTGGAAAGCGGCGTCGATACCGTCACCGATTTCAAATCCAAAGACGGCGACATGGTAGATATTAGCAATGTTCTGCAAGGTTATAAGGACGGCATGGATTTAAGCGAGTTCGTCCGCTTTGACGATAGCGCCGCCAAAAAAGGCAGCACCATGATGCAAATCGACGCCGACGGCACAGGCAAGGAATACGGCTTTCAAGACGTCGCAGTTTTCACCGGCACCAGCTTTGCCGCAGGCGAAATCAGCTTAAAGCACATCATCGCCGAAACTTTATAGATTTATCGAATTACCCCTGCTCCCCCACCTACCCCCGCCTCACCCCGGCGGGGTTTTTTTCTATTCCCAAAATTCTTCGACATCGGGGATGCGGGTAAAGGCGATTTTGCTGCCTAAATCCAGTCCGGCTTTAGGCAATTGGCCCAAAGTCACCGTATCTTTGCCGTATTTGCCGTTCAGCCGATCCATCGCTATGCTTAGTTTCATAGATGCAGTATGATTATTATCATTTTGTTTTTCATTGTTATTTTTAGAATTATGAAATTCAAACAAATCCGGCATATGGGACGCGGCGGGGATAAGACGGCTTAAAGTCACCGATATTTTTTTAATAGGCAGGCGCGGAAAACGCCCGGTCATATCCTGCCAGAAAGAATCGAAAACGGGGATGACGGCAAAGCTGTCCTGGGTTGTCGATACCGCCTTGTCTATGCCCCAGCCGCGAGTCCCCGCCACGCCGTCGAAACGGACCCCGAAAGACACCATGCCCGTACAATATTCCATCCGCCGCAGCCGCGACATCGCCTTTAACAACAGCCTTCTGCCCACATAAAATGCCTTGGGCTGCGGCCGCATCGCAGGCTCTAGGATGTGGCTGTGCCCGATGCTGCGCCTTTGTGTCAATTGTTCGGGCAATTCCAGCCCGTGCAGGCTATGCCAGAACCTTGCACCGGTAACGCCGCCCCAGATACGGTGCAAATCATCCGCCGTTGCGTTCCATAATTGGATCATTTGCGTGATCCCAGCCTCTTGCAGGCGCTTTTGCATATTATGTCCAATGCCAGGAAGATCGCGCACCCGCAAATCCAAAAGCCTGCCCGGCAAATCTTGGGCACGCAGAATCATAAGCCCATCAGGCTTTTGCAAATCCGTCGCCACCTTTGCCAGGAAACGGTTGGGCGCAATGCCGACAGAGGCGCGCACATATTCGCCGACATTTTCCGCCAAAGCCCGTTTCAGCGACAGCGCCAAGCCGCGCGCTTTGTCTTCTTGGCGCTCCTCGCCCAAAAGATGGCAGGAAAATTCGTCGATCGAGTGTACCTCTGCAACCGGCAGCACCGTTTCCGCCGCCTGCAATATCCGGTCGTGAAAATCGACATAAGTTTGGTGTTTGGCCAATACCACGCGCACATCCGGGCAAAGCTTTTTCGCCTCATGCACCAAAGTTCCGGTTTTTACCCCCTGGCGCTTGGCCTCATAGCTTGCGGCGATCGCGCAGCTGCTGTCCGATAGCACCGGAACCACAATCACCGGCTTGCCGCGCAGGCTTTTGTCCATTTGCTGCTCGCAGCTTGCGAAAAAACTGTTGAGATCAACGAACAGCCATTGTATTTCCGAAAGCCGCGCCCCGCCCGCCGCAGACCCCAAAGATCCAGGGAAATCAGAAAAGAAGGAATCGGCGCAAATGGCGACAGGATGCATCATGAAATTCCACGGCAAAAAAGGCCATTCAACCCTAGCATTACTATTGGAACATAACAAGAACATAATGGCTCAGGCTATTACTCCCTTACGGGTGACAGAGAATTTAATTTCAGCTATAAGTCATTAGTCATGCAACCATCTTCCCCCCGCCGTCAGGTTATTTCCTGGTGTTTTTACGATTGGGCCAACACCGCTTATTCCGGGCTGATGATTACTTTCATCTTTCCGGCGCTGTTCCAAAAATTCTACGCGCCCGATCCGGTGATGGGGCAATCGCTGTGGGGATATGCCATGGCCGCGTCCGCCGTTCTCGCCGCGCTGCTTGCGCCGCTTTTAGGCCGGTATATGGACAGACGCGGCAGCCCGCTTTTTTACGTCACCGCCTTTACCGCGCTATATGCGTTTTTGACTTTGGCGGTTGGGATTCTTCCCGTTTCGCAAGACAGTCTTTATGCGGTCATCGCGTTGATCGTGGCCGCGACCTGCGCTTATGAGCTTGCCTTCATCGCCTATAACGCGATTCTGCCGCAGATCGCGGCGCCGGAAAAATTGGGACGGATTTCCGGATATGGCTGGGCGCTTGGATATCTTGGCGGGCTTTTGTCGCTGGGACTTAGCCTTTGGTTGATTACAGGGCGCGATGGGCAAAGCCTGCCCGCGCTGATCGCGATCCAAACCGCGCTGTGGACGGCGGTTTTCGCCTTGCCGCTTGCCATGACAAAATTTGCGCCAACGGCACGACGCGCAGCAATGCCGGGCGCGCCGGGGGTCGTTGCATCCTACAAAAATATTTTTGCGCGGCACAAAGGTCTTGGACGGTTTCTGATCGCGTATTTGCTTTTCACCGACGGGCTTGCGACTTTGTTCGCCTTTGTCGGAATTTACATGGCCGGCATGTTCGATTTGCCGCCGCAAAAAGTTTTGATATACGCCATTTTGATGCAGCTTGCAGCCGGGCTTGGTGCGTTCGGCTTTGCAAAAATCGACGACATCTGGGGCAGCGCAAAGGTAATCAAGCTGTCTCTGATCGCGCTCGCCTGTTTCAGCTTGATCGGCGTCGCGGTAGCAAAGCTATGGTGGTTCGTCGCTTTTGCCTGCTGCGCCGCCGTGTTCGTCGGCCCGGTGCAATCCTCGGCGCGCAGCCATATCGCCAGAATAGCGGGGGAAGACGACCGCGCGCAGTTATTTTCCCTAATGACCTTTTCCGGCAAAGCCACCGCGTTTTTAGGGCCTTTTATCGTCGCCGCAATCACCCATGCCAGCGGATCGCAGCAAATGGGCATGCTGCCGGTTTGCCTGTTCTTTGTCGCGGCGTTTTTTATTCTATCGCAAAAAAAGTTGCGCGAGCCGAAACATTAGCTTTCAAAAAAGTAAAAATTATTTATTCAGAACGTCGTTGCGTGTCGTTTCTACGATAGCAAGCGCTTCTTCTATCAGCGCGGCATCGACATTTAATTCTTGCATAGATGATCTTAGGTGCTTCTGGCTTGACCGCCACAGACGATTACGACTCAACCGCCATTATGGTTGGCTCGACGATTTCTTTCTAGAACCAGCCTTTATCTATGTGAAAAGGGCGGCCAATGGCCGCCCTTTTTTATGATCTGATACCGGGTCTTACCTTTGTTTTCCCAAGAAAGGCCTAAGCAAAGCCACAGGAAAGAAAGGATTGCAAAATACGCGGAAAAGCTTTAATTTCCTTGTTCTGATTTCTGATTTAGAATCAAAAGGCGTGGCCGCCAGCCCTGAGCACGGCAGTGCGGGTGGGCAAGACCGAAGAAACGGGGCCACGGCGATAGAAGTTGAGTTCATATGCGGAGACGTGGCCGCCCACCGTGAGCGCAGAGCGCGAGCGGAAAAAAGCCACCACGAGGCCAAACGCCTCGTTGACTTTTTATAATGCGGAGACGTGGCCGAGTGGCTGAAGGCGACGGTTTGCTAAACCGTTATACGGTTAACGCCGTATCGGAGGTTCGAATCCTCTCGTCTCCGCCATTTAGTTTGGTACAAGTTGGCGGGTTCGCTTTATCCCGATAATTGATCCGACATTTCAAACGCTTGTGGCGCTATTCCCTTCTCTGCCGCCGACACATTCGCGCATTCCCAGAGAATTTTAAAAAACTATAGCCCGTTTTCTCTCGGCATTTCCCGCCAGTTCGCCTTTTGCTATTATGCCTGGAGAAAAACGTCGAAAGGCGAAGTGGTGTTGGTGGGGGACTCTTTGCCCAGATAATTAACTTATAGTAACTTAGATTGTAAAATGACCATTCTTACTTTCCAGAAAGCGCTGCATAAAGCCGAAGCAAAAAAATATTTGCTCTTGGGTAACGGTTTTAGCATTGCCCTCAAACCGGATATTTTTACTTATGGCTCTCTTTATGAAAACGCCGATTTCTCAGATGTTCCATACGCCAGACAAATATTCGAAGCATTAGGCACTAGAGATTTCGAGGCAGTAATTAGATTACTGATAGGGATTTCAAAAGTTATTGCAATTTACAACAATTCAGATCCAGCTATCGCGAATAAAATTAGGCAAGACGCCAATAAAATAAAAACTATTCTTGTAAATACAATTGCAGAACGTCATCCTGACCGGCCACATTCCGTTACCGACGAACAATATGCTGCATGCCGTGCCTTTCTAAGCAATTTCAGTCATATTTTTACCCTCAACTATGACGTGCTTTTATATTGGGCGCTTATGCAAGATGATGTGGACACATTAAACGATTACTCATCTTGGCAATTCACGCCAGATGTTATAGGCATTCTTAGAAACAAATCTTCAAGAAATATTGAGCTATGCTTGGTATGCAGAAGTATTTCTTCAATTAGCTTAAAAGAAATTGGAGAGATAAATTGTTACGCCAAAATGGCCCATCCCTTTTTAGCAATTCTGATATCATTAAATGGCCCTTCAAATGAAGTTAACTTGCTTTTAATAGAGACAGCAATGAGAGAGCGTCTACTAACTTACGATACTGGGAAAACTATCGTAATAGCAACCTGGGATATAAATTCAAATGCTATAGTCAAAAATACGGTGTTACCGCTTCAAATGAGAGATTTTTTCTAATTTTGAGCGTGATCTATCTCTTCCAATAAATACATATATATTCATGCACTTTGTTAAATCTAAAAACATAGGGATAT
>JACCDG010342159.1_pt1 | contig 54801 bp, 39 predicted proteins | sample 7442471 | NCBI WGS metagenome assembly JACCDG01 (sample SAMN15323444, study PRJNA562643) | freshwater metagenome | isolation source: river surface water | place: USA:Blue River Watershed | collected 2017-08-17 | reverse complement strand
GGTTACAACTCTGATTCTTAAGTCATTTTCGTAAGCTCTTGCCATAATTTACTTCTAAAATAAAAATTGAGGGAGTGGTATTATGGATTGTTTTATTTTAGTATCAATAGATTTTTAGTTTGGTATAAGTTCAAAAACTCCTTGATCTTGGGGCTATTTTTTCAAGATTAAGCAGGAGCATTCTGCCAATTGCTTTTTTAGCTTTTGTAGGCGAAATAAAAAGGCCATTAATGGTTTTTTGGCTTAAGTTTAATAATCCAAAACCAATGATTTTTTTGATTTGGCAGCCATCAATATAATGTCTTTGGGTAATTTTTGATATGATTCTATGGTTCTTGATGCAATCCGGTCAGATATTGAATTTGCGGGATAATATTGTGAGCAGAAATATCTTATAGAGGCAATATGTACATCATAAATTTGCTTCGCATCTTCATTTTTTGCCCCGCATATAATAATGTCATTTTTTTTAAGAGTATTTACTTTGATCTAGATCGAATCGGCAAATATTTGATAAAAACTAATTAGAAAATAATTTCTTTTTTAAAAAATTATTATTCAGCTCTTGTAATTTTGAAACTTCTACTTCTTGCTGATTAACTCTGATTTTATCAGTAATCACAGTAGCAATTTTAAAAATATCGATTTGATTTTCTTTGGCAATTTTTTCTAATGCTGCGCTTTCTTCATTTGTAACCGCTACCAAATAACGACCCTGATCTTCGCCAAATAATAAATGATTATCATCGATATTATTATTTTGCTCAAAATCTTTTAAGGATTTAAGGTCGAGTTCAAAGGCAAGATTAGTATTGCACATTTCAAATAATGCTACCAGAATTCCGCCATCAGAGATGTCGTGGCAGGCGTTAATGATGCTTTTGGCAATTAATTTTCTGATCAATTCGCCATGCTTTTTTTCTTGCTCTAAATCAACTTTAGGTGGCAGGCTTTGGTCTTTTATTTTTAAGATTTCTCTTTCATAGAGGCTGCAGCCAATATCGCCTTTGCTTGCGCCAATAACATAAATTTGATCAGTGATATTTTTTAATTTTATGTTGCATCTTTTATTTAAATCTTTGAGCAAACCAACGCCTCCAATTGCTGGAGTTGGCTTGATTGCGACTCCATCAGTTTCATTATATAAAGAGACATTGCCCGAAACTACCGGATAATCTAAAATAATTGAACTTTCTCTGATTGCTTTAATTGCTCGTACAATTTGACCCATAATTTCAGGCTTTTGAGGATTGCCAAAATTTAGACAATTAGTGATTGCAAGAGGGGTGGCGCCAGTTGCAGAAATATTTCGATAAGTTTCAGCAACCGCTTGTTTAGTGCCCTCAAATGGATCGGCAGCAACATATCTTGGGGTACAATCAGTGGTAACTGCAAGCGCTTTATTGGTGCCATGCACCCTAATTAAAGCAGCATCGCCGCCAGTTTCAATGGTATCATTCATAACTTGGCGATCATATTGTTCATAAATTGATCTCTTTGAGGCCAAATCCGGAAGCTGCAATAGAATTTCTAAATTTTTTAAGATTTGATCAGACATTTAATAGTATTTTGTTGATGATTTTTATTTTTAATCGAATTATTATTTTATAAAAGGTTTGATGAGAAAAACAAGAAATAATAGCGAATTTTCATTTCCAGTAAACTGAATTACCCCTCACCTAAGGCCCTTTCCTACAAGAGGAGAGGGAGAAACGGGAAAATTAAAATAATCCTTAAAAATGATTAAAGTAAAAGATTTGTCGATTTCTTTTAGCGGCAAAGAGATATTTAGCGATGTTAATTTGATTATCAATAGCAGCGATAAAATTGGATTAATTGGTAAAAATGGTAGCGGCAAAACTACTTTTTTAAAATTAATTTTAAATAAATTAGAGCCTGATAGTGGTAAGATTGAAATGCCTAAGGGCTATAATATTGGCTATTTGGAGCAGCATATTAAATTTAGCTCAGACACTGTTATTGGCGAAATTTGCAGCGTGCTTGACGAAGAAAGACAGCATGAAAGCTGGAAAGGTGAAAATATTTTAATCGGACTTGGATTTAGCACTGATGATATGTTAAAAAACCCCGCCGAATTTTCAGGCGGCTATATGGTTAAACTTAATTTAGCCAAATTACTACTGGCTGAACCTTCGATGCTATTGCTTGATGAGCCCACCAACTATCTTGATATTCATTCAATTAGATGGCTCAAATCATTTTTACAAGATTGGCAGCAGGAATTAATATTGATCACTCATGATCGTGGATTTATGGATGATATTATTAGCCATACTTTAATTATACATCGCGGTCAATTCAAAAAAACTCCTGGCAACACTAAAGGAGTGCGAGAAAAAATTGCCGCCGAAGAAGAAATGTATGAAAAAACCCGCATCAATGAAGAAAAACAAAGAAAACAACAACAAGAATGGATCGATCGCTTTAAATCCAAAGCCAGCCTTGCAAGCAGAGTACAATCAAGAATTAAAATGCTTGAAAAACAGGATTTTAAAGAAAAATTAGACAATATCGCCAATCTGGATTTTGAATTTAATTACCGGGAATTTATCAGTAAAGAAAATGTCATTGAGGTTCAAGATCTAAATTTCGGCTATCATCAAAATCTACCTTTAATCAAACGACTTTCTTTTAAAATTGAAGCTGGCGATAAGGTCTGTGTAATTGGTAAAAATGGTAAAGGCAAATCGACTTTATTAAAACTTTTACACCGCAATTTAGAGCCAAATTCTGGCAAAATCAAAACTCATAATAAAGTTGAAATTGGCTATTTTGGACAAATGAATATCGATCGCCTTAATCCTAATTTAAATATTTATGAGGAATTACAACAAGTTGATGAATCAATCAGTCAAACCAGAGTTAGGCAAGTTTGCGGCAATATGATGTTTGGTGGTGATTTAGCCAATAAAAAAATTTCAGTATTATCCGGCGGCGAAAAAAGCCGCGTAACCCTTGGTAAAATTCTATTAAAACCGGTAAATACTTTATTCCTCGATGAGCCTACCAATCACCTAGATATGGAAAGCTGCGAGTCGCTAATGGATGCCATTAAAAACTTCAGCGGCAGTGTAATTATGGTTACTCACGATGAATATTTTTTAAAAGAAATCGCCAATAAATTAATTATTTTCGATGATAATAAAAGCTTCTTCTTCGATGATAGTTATAATGACTTTTTAAGAAGAGTTGGCTGGAAGGATTCTTAGAAAAGCACCCGGTGCCTTTTTTGGTGCCTTTTGGAAAATTTTTCTTGCAATTTGATTTAGGCTCAATTAGGTTTTTTCTTTCTAATTTACCAAGTTTAGGCCTGCGTGATGGAATTGGTAGACATAACGGACTTAAAATCCGTGGGGACTTTAAACGCCCTTGCCGGTTCAAGTCCGGCCGCAGGTACCATCTTTTTCATTTTGATTAACTTAGAATCTATCTAAATTTTCTTAAAAATTGGCATGCATTTGATGAAGAAAATAACTAAAATTCTTAGTTTTATTTTCTTGATCACATTGCTTGCATCTTGCAGCGAAAAGGGTTGCATTGCTCCTGAAGAGTTTGACGAAGAAACGGTAATTGTAGAAGCAAATCCTACTGCCGATGGTATTACCGGCTCATATAATAGCACCAATGGTGGCCAAAGAGCAAATTGGCATGATACTGGGCTTAAAACTAACGGCACTCCTCTTTTAATTAAAATTTCTGGTAATTGGGGCCCTTGGGGCGGAGATCTTACAAAATTACAAAGATGTGATTTTTGTGCCAAGAAAGATTCAGCGGTTAATCCATCCAATATCGATAATTGCATCTGCTACGACAATAATGGTTTTGATCCGGTTAGCAAAAGAGAGACACCGATGCCAGAAATTGGCATTAACGGCGATACTCTAGACGTCAATTGCAATACACAGAGCAATCAAAATGATCCCAAACAATGTAGCTGCACTACCTTAAACGGCAAAGCAACTGATTATGGCGTATATCATATTCCACTCAATTTCGAAGAAAAAGATGAAGTCGTCTTAGTGCCAGACAAGCAATCTATTTGCAAATATGATCGCGGCATGGGGCTTTATCTTGGTTTATTTGGTAGCAGTGGCGTTGCCCAGCCAAGCAGATTATATCACTTATTTAGCGAGGAAGAACTTTGCGATATTGGCCGTAATGACGATGGTAAATGTATCGATAAAAATGGCAATAATGCCCTACAATATGTTTTTAGAAGTGCAAATTATGATCTATCAGACGCTATTGTTAAAAACGATAATCACAATAATGACGGCTCCTATACGGTAGCGGCACCTGGCGATCCCGCAGTTTCTTACCATCAGCCCAATGAAGCAATAAAAGTAATGATTTATGATAATTATTACTCTGATAATACCGGCTCTTATACTCTAACTTTTTTGGGCGGGGTTAGTAATGGCAGCGCTGATGATGGTTTGATTGAATATTTAGTCAAGATAGTTGAAGATAATGTTTTGGGAACATTAGATAGTAATAATGTCAGACAGGGCGGATTAATCGAATTCTTTTTTAAATCTATCACTCAAGATACTTATTTCATCGCTATTTTACAATTCAGTCTTTCGCTTTATATCATGTTTTTTGGAGTTGGGGTATTAATTGGGGTAGTAGAAATTGATCGCAAAGAATTAACCAGCCGCATCATGAAAATAGCGCTAGTATTATTTTTTACCACCCCAGCTGGTTGGTATTTTTATAATGAGCTAGTGGTGAAGTTTTTTAAAGATGGCATGGATTCAGTAATCTCGATGTTTATGAGCATGTCTGATCGCTCACTTGGCCAAGAGACCTCAATGCAAATCAAGATTGCTCAAATGGGCAGAGACGGCAGCTATGGCAACTCTCTACGCTTTTCTTATGCTGATTTAATTATCAAAAAACTTATTGCCGGCGGTACCACTAAAAAAGTTTGGGGCTTAGCATTTGGCAGTGTATTTGGCTTCATATATATTATCTTATTTTATTGTTTAGTTGCTGGATTTATCGGGGTGATGTTATATGCTGCCACTATTTATCTGCTGGCAATGTTAAAATTAGCACTGGTTCTTGCTATGGGCCCGATTTTCATCTGCTTTACATTATTTGCCCATACTAATGACATGTTTAAAAAATGGCTGGCTTTTTTGGGCGCAAGATCACTTGAAATCGTGTTTTTATTTTTAATTTTATATAGTTTTTTATATATAATTGACCGCAATTTTACCAGTTTACTTTTCCTTAAAGCCTGCTACACACCTTTATTTTCAACTAACATCGGATTCAATGAAAATGCCAGCCCATGGCAAATGATAGTTCTAAAAACTGACAGTGCTGGTCGAACCTTTGTGCAATGGATGATTGCTATTATTAATATCGGGGGATTAATTTTTATCCTCAAAGTAATTATCGATCAAATGCCCAAAGTCTCGCAAAGCTTAATTGATATTGGCGGTGGTGGGTCCGGCACTAGCGGCAATGGCGCATCTTTTGAAGATCAGGTTGCCAAAGGCGGAGGAATCGGTTCCTCAACTGCTTTGGCCGGAGAATTAATGGGTAATTTATTTTCTGCAGCCAAAAAGGCAGCAGCTAAAGGGGTGCCTGCACTATTAGCAACAGCTGCCAAAGCTGGCGATACTGCCGCTAGAGTAACTGGTGTCAGTAATATGGCTGCAAAAATCAGCAACAAAATCCCAATTTCTGGCCCCAGGGCAATGGCTAGAAATTTAATCAATAATAAGGCCTATGCAAATGCTGTTAAAAGCGCCAATGAAAGAGGATTAACCGGCGCTAATCGCGAACGAGCAATCAGGGCTGCAACTCTACAAGCAATACAAACTGATAATTCAAAAGCCGGAGCTTTAGCCGGTATTAGCACTGAATCAGCCCTAAAAATGCTTGATAAAAAATTAGTCGCCAACCCGCTTAGAGCAAAAATTAAAGAATTTGCTAAACAATTAAAACAAGGTGATCCCGACAATATACCACTTGGCCAAAATATGACTGATCAGATCAAAGATCTGGCTAATCAATGGGCTGATGCTAATCTATCAGGTGGCAGAGCAGCAATTAAAGATCATTTAAAAGATCTAAGCGGATTCATGGCTAAAGAAGGCGAATTAACCACCTCTCAAGCTGCCAAAAAATTTGCCAATAATAGGGCACTGCAAAATAAATATCTGCAACATTTAAAAAATCATGAACTTGATCAAGCCAAAAAACAGGCAGCTAATGAATATAAGCCATTTGCGGCAAATACTGACGATTTAGCTGATGGTAAAGGCGATTGGACCGCAGAAAGACAAATTGCTCACCCGCTAGCGGTGGTAGAAAATAAAATGATCAAACTAATTAATCCGATAGGTAAATTTATTAAAAAATCCAGCAATGCTTTAGGGTCTGGAATCGACGCAATTAAAGACGATGTCATCAGTAATCCAAAATCGGCAGCAAGAAGCTTTATTCGCAAATCTCAATATGCCGATCAAAGAAAAAGTGATGTTTTGACAAAACTTGGTATTGATTCTACTAAAGGCTTAAATCCTTTCAGATCAACTACTTATACTGGGAGAATAAATAATATCGATAAAGATAGCGCTTATTTTAGAAATAAAGATTTTGAACAAGAAGCTAAAAAAGCAGCGAAAATTCAAGCCTTAAGCTACGCTCTAGCTGGTGGTTATGAGCAAGAACGCGCTGAATCACAAGCCCGAATTAAAAATAGATATGATCAAGAAATTCAAGACGCCCCTAATGATTTCGCTAAAAAACGCTTAGAGGCTAAAAAAGCTCAAAAATTAGACGAGTTGGATGAAGAGCTACTAGCTAAAAAAGATAGTTACTATCAACCACTGAAACAAGAAATCGAAGGCAAAATTAGCGCTGAAACTAAGAGACAAATTGCAGAAGCTAAACCATATTTAAAATCAGCGGCACAAAAACAAGAAGAAGCCGGGAAGACCGCTGATAAGATCAAAACTGCAATCCGTAACCCTCAAGACGGCGACGAAAAGCAAAACAGAGAAAGGGAGAAATTGGAAAAGGATGCCAAGAAAATCAAAAATGATATAATTAAAAGCGCCAGATCTGAATATGCCATGAGCACCTTCAAAGCCCGTAAAAGCGGCAAAAAAGGCGATATGTTGGAAGCTTTGGAAAATAAAGCCAAGCTAGAACATTTAAAAACAGAATTAACCGCTAATGATAGCCTGGCTACCAAAACCCCACCAATAAAACCGCCACATGATACCGAGTCCAAAGATAAAACACCAAAAACTCCGGCGCTAGAAACTCCAGAGTTGAAAACTCAGGATCCAAAAACTCCAAAACCAAAGACCCCGGAACCAATAACTCCACCATTTACTGGAGAACAGCGCGCCACGCCAACAAATTTAGGATTAGGAGAGCTGTCAGCCAAAGCCTCAGAATCAAGGACTCCAGGATCAGAAACTCTAGAATTAACAACTCCAGAACTACCCAAAACTCCGCTAATCGCCGAAGAACAACCCATCACACCAACAAATAAGTTATTAGAAACTATACCAACCCAAACTTTTGATGTTTCAGAGCCAAAAAGTTTAGATACCCTCAATGCAATTTCGCAACAATTAGGGCAGTTCAATACATCACTAGATCAGCTTGAGGTAAAAATAAACTCTGAATTAGGCAAATTAAATGAAAAGTTAGAAGCTAACAATATAACCATAGAAAAATATAGTGAGGAATTACAAAAACTTACTATCGACAACCAAGTTTTGGTAGCAACTGAACTTAAGGTTGAATTTGGAGCATCAATTTCTGACATGCTATTAAAGGAAATGAACATCGGCTTAAAACAATCTAATGTCTTACTTGGGGTGCCAGATAATATAAATAGTCAAGCAACAGCAGTTGCCAAAGCTGCTTTTGACGCTCAAGAGTCACAATGTAAATGCAAACTTAAAATGACCATTATCGATAAAAAGATTAAAGAAATGGAAAAATATAATCTTGAAGAGGCTTACAGAAAAGAATCTAATAAAGATAAAAAAGCAGCAATTAAAGCAATGCTTGACGAAGTCGCCAGCTCTCTAAAAGCAATCGAGACGGAAGAGGTCGCTATCAACAACCAAATTAAAGAAATAGAAAAATACATTTAATCTGCTAATTTTTTGTAAAATTAGGCTTTATTGAAGAAATAAAATCAACCAATGCCCAAATAAAGTCATTAACTAGAGAAATTAAACAAATAGAAAGTAAAAAGACTATTCCTAAATTGGCTGCGAGTCGGCCTAGATTATCTTCTGCTCTATTGGGTAACTGCAAATAACATTACAATGATTCACAAAAACTAGACCAAAATCCATCTTGACTTTAACTACTTTTTAGCCTTAATATATGGGGGCTAGATCTGCAATCTTTCTAACTTGTGTATTTTGGCAATGTTTTTTGGCAAGACATGTAGTTAGAAGTTAGGTCGGTTTCTCTAACATTTGTGTTTTAAATTAGCATGGCAGGCGTAGCTCATTTGGTAGAGCATCAGGTTGTGGTTCTGAGGGTAGCGGGTTCAATCCCCGTCGCTTGCCCCATTTAAAAACATTAGAAACAAAGATATTAAAATTATGATTTTCATTTTCGCCGCCATTGCTACCTTCATCTTATTCAAGCTTAAACAACAATTTGGCAAAATTGCCGAAGATCGAAGACGCGATGAAATAAAAAAATTCGTTAAGGAAAAAACTAATAGTAATTTTGCTGACCTGGCTGCAAAAATCAAAAAATCTAAAAATAATGTTACTGAAAATGATCAGGCGGCACCCCCACTAGATTATCAACAATCACGAGAAGAAATAGCAAAAATTGCTGATAGTGAAGAAAGCGCTAAAATCATGAGCTTACTATCTGAAGATTTACAACAGGAATTAGCTGATATTTTAAGAATCTGCCAAATCTCGCTTTTTTCTCTGGTTGATTTTTTAAATAAAATGCTAGAAGAGGTAGTTGCAGCATTTTCTAATGGTAAAGATACTGATTTAGAAAAGTTAAAAGGTCTGCTATCTGGAAGAATCTATCAGCAATTTGAAAATATCATCAAACAAAGAATTAGGGATAAAAAAACTTTAATCAGCAAAATAATTGCCATTGACGACACTAAAATTATAGCGGCTTCTATGGATGATGGCGTGGCCTCAACTACTGTTAAATTTACCAGCAGACAAATTAATTATATTACTGACGATAAAAATAATGTCATTGAAGGCAGAAAAGATTTAATCACTATTGTCACTGATTGCTGGACTTTTAAAAGAGATTTTACGCTTAAAAATCCTTATTGGTACATCTCTTCAACTAACTCTTAAAATAATAATGTCTAAAGATTTTGTTACAAAATCACTGCTTAAAATTGGGGATCATGAGTTTAAATATTATCCTCTGGAGGCGGCAGCAAAAAAATTAGGCAAAGATATTTCAAAATTACCATTTAGCTTAAAAATTTTACTTGAAAATCTGATCAGAAATTATGATGGCGATATTGTTACTGATGAGCATATATCCGCTTTAATTGACTCTAATCAGGATCAAAGCAAAAGAATCGAAATTTCCTTCAGCCCGGCCAGAGTTTTAATGCAGGATTTTACCGGCGTGCCAGCAGTAGTTGATTTAGCTGCGATGCGCGAGGCAATTAAAAAAAATAATCGCCCAAATTCTAAAAAAATTAATCCGCTAATAACCGTTGATTTAGTAATTGATCATTCGGTACAAGTTGATTATTACGGCGATAATCAGGCTTTTAAAAAAAATGTTGCACTTGAATCAAAGCGCAATCAGGAAAGATATGAATTTCTAAAATGGGCGCAGGAATCTTTTGATAATTTTAGAATCGTGCCACCAGGAACTGGAATTTGTCATCAAATTAATTTAGAAAATCTTGCCAAGGTAGTTTGGAGTAAAAGTGACAATAATGAATTAATCGCCTATCCGGATACCGTAGTTGGAACCGACAGCCATACTACCATGATTAACGGCCTGTCAGTTTTAGGCTGGGGGGTTGGTGGTATTGAAGCTGAAGCAGCAATGCTTGGACAGCCAATTTCAATGTTAATTCCAGAAGTTATCGGCTTTAAATTAACCGGCAATTTATCTGAAGGCGTCACCGCAACCGATTTGGTTTTAACCATTACCAATATTTTAAGAAGTCGTGGCGTAGTTGGAAAATTTGTCGAATTTTTTGGCGATGGTATAAAATCTCTATCTTTAGCTAATCGTGCTACCATTGCTAATATGGCACCAGAATATGGCGCTACTTGTGGTATCTTCCCAATTGATGACGAAACTATCAGTTATTTGCAATTAACTAACCGTGACCCCATCAATATTCAATTAGTTAAATCTTACGCTAAGGCTCAAGGCATGTTTGCTGATAGTAACCGCCCGGACCCAGAGTTCAGCCAATCTTTGACCCTTGATTTAAAAACTGTAGAAAGCTGCCTTGCCGGGCCAAAAAGGCCGCAAGATAAAATTATTTTAAGCGAAGTTGCTAATTCCTTTAAGTCGTTACTTAATGAAACTAGCCCTCAAAAAACGCAAAAACGCTATCCGCTATCAGGATTAAATTCCAATTTAGGAGATGGCGATATTATCATTGCTGCTATCACCTCTTGTACCAACACTTCTAACCCGGAAGTAATCATTGCTGCCGGCTTACTTGCTAAAAAAGCAATTGCCAAAAATTTACAGGTTAAACCTCACGTTAAAACCTCTTTAGCCCCCGGCTCTCAAGTCGTAAGTGAATATTTAGAAAATTCTGGCTTACAGACATATCTAAATCAACTTGGCTTTAATGTAGTTGGCTATGGCTGCACCACCTGTATTGGTAATTCTGGCCCAATCAATCCAACAATTGAAGAAGTAATTAAAAATAATAATCTTTTGGTCACCGCCATTCTTTCTGGTAATCGAAATTTTGAAGGCCGAGTTCATCCTCTTACCAAGGCTAATTATTTAGCCTCGCCACCTTTGGTAGTAGCCTACGCAATTGCCGGTAATATCAATGTTAATCTTACCACCGACCCAATTGCAACTGACGCTGATGGCAATAAAGTTTATTTAAAAGATATCTGGCCTTCAAAGGCTGAAATTGACGCGGTGATTAAATCATCAGTGACTAAAGATATTTTTGCCAAAAGATATAGCAATTTATTTGCTGGTGACGCCACATGGCAAAATATTAAAGTCAATAAATCTGATGTTTATAATTGGAATCAAAAAAGCACTTATATCAGATTACCCAATTTTTTTGATGATCGCGAGGGCGAAAATGCTAAAGAGATTAAAAATGCCAGAATATTAGCCTTACTTGGCGACTCAATTACCACCGATCACATCTCTCCAGCCGGCAATATTGCCAGTAATTCTGCCGCGGCCGATTATTTACGAGCTAATGGCATTACGGTTGCTGATTTTAATTCCTATGGCGCCAGAAGAGGTAATCATGAGGTAATGATGCGCGGTACCTTTGCCAATATTAGAATCAAAAATGAAGTCACGATTGATCAAAATGGCAATCTTAAAGAAGGTGGCTATGCTAAAATTTTTGAAGAAAATAAAGTCACCACTATTTATGATACTGCGATGTATTATAAAGCAAAATCGGTTGCTTTGGTAATTTTTGCCGGTAAAGAATATGGTACCGGCTCATCACGCGACTGGGCAGCTAAAGGGCCTTATTTGCTTGGAGTAAAAGCAGTAATTGCTGAAAGTTTTGAAAGAATTCACCGCTCCAATTTAATTGGTATGGGAGTTTTGCCCTTGATTTTTAAATCCAAACAAAATAGAAAGACTATACAATTAATTGGCGATGAATTAATTGATATTTTAGGAATTGACTCCAATATAAAACCAAAGCAAGATTTTAAATGCTTAATTACCAGGTCTGATGGCTCAAAATCTGAGATCATTTTGACTTGCGCAATTGATACTAGTAATGAGATTGAATATTACAAATCCGGTGGGATACTGCAATATGTTATTTCGTAGCGCTTGTTAATTCAGGCGCGATTTTAAGTTGTAACCTAATTTTCTTAAAATATGCAAATAAATGTAATCGGCTCGAATATGGATGTTGGCAAATCACTGACCAACCATGTGCAAGAATATATCACCAAAGAAGTTACTAAATATTTTGATAAAGCAATTAATTCCGAGGTGCATTTTTCTAAGGAAAGTCACTTATTTAAGGCAATAATTGTAGTTAATGAGGGGGTTAAGGGCGGAATTTCGGTAAAAAGCGATGCTGTGGCCGGTGATGTCTATGCTTGCTTTAACGAAGCTTTGGCTAAAATTTCCAAGCAATTAAAAAAATATAAAGAAAGAATAAAAGATTATCGGCGCAGAAGAGGAGGAGGTTTAAAATCAGTTGAACCTAATTACGAAGTTTTTGTTGCCCCCAAATATATTCTACCACCGCTGGAATATGACGTTTTTGAAGAGATGGAGTCTGAAGAGCAGGAAAATATTCTTGCTGCTAATGAAAACGTCAATATCATTAACGAAAAAACCACTGATATTGAAGAGCTGATGGTAAATGAAGCGATCATGAAAATGGATTTAGCTAATTTGCCGGCATTGGTATTCATTAATAAATTAAATCGCAGATTAAATGTTGTTTATTATCGAAAAGATGGCAACATATCCTGGATTGACCCTAAAATGAAGCCATAAAATACTTCAATCAATAATTTTACTTTTAATTAAATTTTTAACTTAAATAAATGCAAGTAGTAGTTATCGCAAAAAATACTGAATTAGCGATCAGATCTTTTAGAAAAAAGACCCAAAAAGAGGGCACAATTAAAGAAGCCAGAAGAAGAAAGGCTTATGAAAAACCTTCTGAAAAAAAGAAAAGAAAAGCCGAAGAAAGTGTTGCTAGAAGAAAAAGAAGCAGAAGACTTGATAATAAAAAAAGTGCAAGAAGTTTTTAGATTTCTTATCGTAAGAATTTAATTCTTATTTCGGTATCACCCCCTCTGCCGAGAAGGGCAGAGGGGCTATGCCCAATCTAACAAAAACAAAATCATATCTAGGCGGAGTAGCTCAGTTGGTAGAGCAGCGGGATCATAATCCGCGTGTCGGGGGTTCGATCCCCTCCTCCGCCACCATTATTATTTTAAGGAAGTTCCATTGGAGGAGTATCAACCGGATGGCTAACGCCATTAGCGTGAGGATGAGGTGATGGATGCCCCCCTTGATCACGCTCATGATCTAAAGCTTTTTTCTTATCTTTTACAGTAATTAAATCATGAATAATCATCGAAAGATTTTCTACCGAGATTTCCTTTGCTTCTTGATGCTTGGAGTCTAAATAACTTACTTCTGATACCTTATCACCCACCATCGAAATCGCTAATTCCTTAGTCACTTTTTCTGGATTATAGGCCGCATCAATATGATCGAATTTTATCTTTAATATCTCGCGATTGCCTTCCTGTAATTCCTTTGTGATTGAAATATTAGTAATGTGATTTCGCTGCCCCTCAGGATCATCTGAGTGATAAGCAAATTGCCCGATATCAGCAATAGCTTGTAATCCCTGAACTATAGCGAGTAAATCAGAGCGTTTTTGTTGATAAAATCCTTTGTCAAATGCCTCAGACTTAAATTCTTTTTGAAAATCAGAAACTAATTTGCTAAAGTTTTGAGTCAAAGCAGTCTCATTCTCACATTTTACTTCCTGACCGCCAAACATCACCTTGAAGCCATCTTGATCACGACTAAACCTTAAAGGATTCTCGTCATCAACAACTAATGCCTCACATAATTTTTTATGATATTTTGGTTCTTCCATATAAAAGAAAGATGCCATTAAATTTAATGACTCAACCAATGAAACTTTTGGATGATTGGTATTAGCTTTGGATGTGCATTCTTCATCAATTTGACGCTGTTTTTCTTGTGGCAATTGATTATAATTTTCTAAAGCATCGAGACATTTAAATACTGCATTTAAATTATAAGCAGCAACATCGCCATATAATTTATATTCTGCAATTTCTTTTTGCTTGGCGATATCTGATTTAATATTTTGCAAATTGGTATTTAAGATAAATAAATCACTGGCAGTAACTGGCTTTTGCTCACCGCCATTATTGCTAGCTAAAATTTCAATCTGACCATCCGATCCTAAAGTAACGGTAATTTCTCGCTTTACTTTTTGACGATTATGCATTCTATCGGTTTGGGTAAATTCTAATGTAATTTTATCACCGTTAATTTCTTTAATATGAATATTTTCAAACCAATTTGACCCTCTTGCTTCCTGTGGACAATAATTATAACCCTTATCAGGAATATCTGGCTGTAATTGCTTAATAAGCGCCAAAAATTCCTGCTGTTGCTTGTCACAAAATCTTCTATTGATTGCGCCTTGCTGAAATTCCTGCGCGAATTTAACCGTAAAATCGGCAAATAAATCGCAAAGTTGTTTTTGATCTTTAATAGTTACAGGTTTAGTAGCTCCTTCATATGTCATTTGCAACTTATCATAACCTGCGGTTTTGTCATACACAAAACTTATCAACGGTATTTCACCCTCAAATTTAAGACCTAAAACACGAGCATAAAATTTCTTTTGATTTTCTTTGTCATATAAATGAAAAAATTGCGATAATGAGTTTAGGGACTGCAGAAATTGCGCTTGCGGGTGAGGAACATAATCATTTTTGACGTCAAATTGCTTTTTTCTTTGATCAGGAGATAATTTAAAATATTCCTGAGCTTCCTTAATTGACAATAAAGAATCATGTAAACTAACCGACCCATTCATAAAATAATTGTCAAATTTTTGCCGCTCTTCCATGCTTCCAGAAGCTGGAGTTTCCTGATTAGGACGATCTTTAGCAACTATCTTTTTAACTCTTGCGGCAATTGCCTTTAAAGTGCTATTATTACTAAAAGGAGCGGTAAAGAAATTTGTAACTTTGCCTAAGAAAGATTGATCATCCTGCTCTTTTTTCTTTGCTTTGAGTAAATAAATTACCTCATTATTATCCTTACTAATATCACCTTTATCACGCTTCTCAAGCGCAATATCTAAAGCAGTTTGGCCCTGATGATTTCTGATTTTAATATTAGCAGCGTCTCTTACTATTAACCCATCTTTTTCTACCGGTATTAACATTGCTTCCACCGACTCAAAATCGCCTTTTCGCGCCGCAATATGAAGCGGGGTCTCTCTTCTGAGATTTTTGTGATTTAAATCAATACCTTCTTGCTCTAAAAGGATGGGGGTAACTAAGAGGCCATGTATATCATCTTTTAAAGCCAGATGTAAGGCCTGGTTACCTTGCTTATTGACAGCATTAGCATCAACATTTGCTTTATGTTTAGTCAATAAAAAATTTGCTGCAAGAGGCCTTGATTCTACTATCATCCTTGATAATAAATCATTACCATCCTTATCTTTAACTCCCGACAGATCAGAAACCAATTCAAACAAATCCGAATCTTGAATTATAGTGGCAAAATTAAGCAGCTTTAGCTTTAAATCATCACCAACATTTTGCTCAGCAAATCTTCTTTTAAATAGATCTCTTGTAAAGTCATTTGTTTTTTCATAAAAGAAAGCCGCCACATCATTATGACCATGATTAATTGCAGAATTTAGACAAAAAAGCATCAAGATTTGATGATTTTGATTTGCTGGGTCAATTTTTTGATATAATAATTCGACAATTTTCATATTGCCGGTTTGCGCAGCCTTGGTCAGAGTTCTGCAGCCTGCATGATTGGGATTGGCACCCTTTTCAAGTAAAAATGATGTTGCTGCCAATAATCCTTCACCTACCACCTTATATAACGCAGCTTCTTTACTGGTACGAGTCGAACATTCTTGTTCACGCTCAAATAATAATTGCAAAATCTTTAGATCCGGTAACCAGGCGGCATATAAAAGAGGAGTATCTCCATCCTTATCAACTGTGGCAACTATAATCTCTTGCCTTGCAAGTAAGGATTTTACCAAATCGTAATTGTTTTTTGCTGCCGCAATATGTAAAGCGGATTGCCCATCTTTATTTTGAAAATTAATTTCAGCGCCTTGACTTATAAGCAATTCAGAAATTTCTCTGGCAATTGACGAATTATCACCAAAAGCTGCAAAATGTAGCGCAGTATCTCCATGTGAACCGACGGCATTAGGATTAGCACTTCCGGTTAATAATAATTTTACTAATTCTATATTGCCTTTGGCGCAAGCTGCATGTAGAGCAGTATGACCATTGTGATTAAACGCATCAATATCAAATTTATTTTTCTCAATAAATTTTTTGATAGCATCAATATCAACTGGTTCATCCAGGCATAAATTAAAAAAGTCATTAATAGTTTTATTTGGACTGACGATCTTTTCTAGCCTAGTAATCAATTTATCAATTAGCTTAGGAGATGATTTAGGATTAAAATCTTTGATCTTAATTAGATCGTCAAATGCCTTTAATATCGCAGGGGATTCTAGTTTAGAGCTGTAATTATTATAATGTTTGAAATTATCAATTCGATGTTTTTCTTGTTCGAATCTTTGCTCAAACTCTGCTCTTAATTCTTGAACTTTACTAATATCACCGAGATCTTTAGCCGATTTCAGCTTGGCAATCAAATCAATGGTAAATAATTTAAATGGGATTTCAGAAAATATCATATTGGCAGTTCTTGACGCGCTATCCTTACTATCTTTATCAACCTGATTTTCAAATAGCTTGGCCATTTCCTGATTATCATTTAAGGCGGCATAATGTGAAACATCTCTACCAAGCGGATCTTTTATTTTAAAAACATCAACTTGTCCACTCTCAATTAATCTATCTTTTAATAATTTTGCTACCTCGGTCTTATTATGAGCAACCGCATATTGTAGAGCAGTCAATCTTGACAAATCATCGCCAATTTTTATTTTAGCACCATTATCAAGTAAAAATCTCAGCGCTTCTATACATTCATCCTGGTCATCAATGTAAATTACCGCCTGCTCTAATAGTGATAGACCGCTATTTTGATCAATCTCAGCAAATATTTTTTCTATTTTATCAGGATTATCTTTATGTATTTGTACCAATTTTTCTTTCAAAGAATTAATACCAAGAGCAAGGATATTTTCTGGCTTAACTTCATCAATACTATCGGTTTTAATCAGTAATGATAATTTCTTAAACTCCTCACTATTTTCTTCTGTACTAAATCTTAATTCATTGCCTTGTTCTTCATACTTAAAATTATGAAAATGATTAGCAGTATCAGTTGTGAATAAATCAGGAGTATGATTTTTACTTTTGAATCTTACAAATTCCACTTCCTTAAAATCTGCTACAAAAATATTTTCAACCGCTAATTTAGCCTGCGCAAAACTGTCAGCTACTTTATCGGCCACCACTGATTTGGCCTGTAAAAGACCGTCAACTACTTTATCGGCCACCGCTTTAACATTTTCAACCGACTTTGATGTTAATGATTTCAAGCTATCGCTACTGGAAGTTCTGGACCTAAGAGATGGTGGCGCTTCCTCACTTTGCCTACCCTGCGCTAAAAGGCTGGCAATTGATGATCTGACATTATCAACTATGGTTGGAACAAATAATTTTTCATTTGCCAGAAACTGCTTAAATTGGTCATTGTCTGCAACTTTTTCTGCCATCCACTCAACATCCCTAATATCATGAATGCCGCCCGATTCTTTTAAGGTCGCAGTAACAATAGCAAATAATTTCTTGAGACTTTCTCTTGACCGATCATCGCATTCTAACTTGACAATGATATCAGAGTAAAAATTTTCAAGATTCTTGGCTGATGAGAGATCATGTGAAAAAATGCGCTGTAAATTATTAGCTATTAAAGAAAAAGATTTAGGATCTTTACTAACCAATTTTTCAACTATTAATCTAAAGAATTTATTTTCAATCTCCAAATTTGGCAGTTCGTGACTTTTTACTTTAGAGGCTTGCTGATCAATTGGAGGAATTTTTTGTTTAAGATTGCTAAGTAATTCATTTATTGGCTTAAGTGCCCGATTAATTGACTCGATTTGCTCCCCTTTATCAGATTGCTGACTAATTTTATTAATTGCTAATAAAACTCTTTGCAGATTCGGCATGTAATATTTTGTCGATTCTTGCATTAATTGTTGATAAGCCTTTTTTAGATCCTCAACCACCGGTCTTTGAGCCTCAACATCATTGAGTTCTAACAGCGTTTTGTAATATTCAAGATTTGCAGCAACTAATTTTACTGTAGCCTCAATTTCAATTGCTGAATATTTTTGTTTCCACTCCCCTAAATAAGCTTCTGATTCCTGATTATTAAAATGATCGCGATTTAAAAACTGCTCTTCAAAACCAAGAATTTTTAAGAAATTTTGTGCCCCATGAAATCTGGCAACGTTATTTTTACCAGAAACTGTTATTGCCTGAGCATTAATAATCACAAAATCATTTAATAAAGAATCAAGCTCAGCTGGCGATAATTGCTTGGAATTAAGCGATACTCCTTGATTGCTAAAGCTTAATTTACATTCTTGTCCGTTTTTCTTAAAACTAATTTCTACATGATCTTTTATATCTGACGGGATAATATTGAGATTAGTATATTTTTCTTCTCCGACTAAAAATTCCTGCACAGCAGAATTAGCATTTCTTACAGCATTTACCATTAACTTGGCTAATAATTGCTGCTTACTAGCCAAATCCCGGCCTGCCAATTTTGCCAATAATTCTTTAATCTCCGGCACTTGTGGTAATTTATCTGAAGATGATTCGGTCTTCGATTTTAACTGAGATTGTGATTTTTGATTAAATGCTACTAATTGCTCAGTTAAAGACTTTGCCAACTGATAATCAACCGGTTTTGCTCCTGAACTATCAATAAAAAAAGCGCTACCATCTTTTTTAAATAATAATTCTCCGCTTTGGCTCGAAGTAGAATATAAAAATTTTAGGTCTCCTTCCGCCTCACTTTGCTTAACGTTACTTATGGCCACAAAACTATCACTGCGATTATCTAAAATAACGGTATTATTTACCAATGGAACACGCGCTTGAATTTCCTCAATCTCTGCCTTTGCTCGTAAAAGCTGGTGACTAACCGGATTGCTATTTTCTTCTAGATAAGCTTGATTACGCCCAGATGTAACCTGAATCGCATCAATTGTGTCTTTTCTTAGAGCCTTATCTTTTACTAAATTTTTCAGCGCTAAATCATTGGCATCAAGGATGATTTGTAAAGAATCTAAATCCTTACCTTTTAACTCAGATCGTAGCAAGATTAGCTGCTTTTGTTGCTTCTCAAAAAAAGATGATAATTCTTTTTTTAGTGATATTAGCGATTCACTCTGATGATTTGTTTCCTCACTGGCAATTATTCTTGCTATCTCTTTTTGCGTTTGAGTGACATGCTCATATAATTCTACCACCTTTGCAGAATAAGACAGAATTTGGGAATTTTCCCTGCTTTTTAAAGATCTGATTGGCATAAAAATAGTTTTTGTTAAAAAAATATTGCTGGCTAGCGTAATGAGCTATGGCCAATTATCAAGATTTAAACATTAAAGCCCTATATCAATTAGGATTTTGTTTCAAAAAACTGCTTCAAAATCTCAATTGCATTGGTGATAGCACCAATATCATTACCACCAGCCATTGCAAAATCTTTCTTGCCCCCGCCTGCTTTACCACCGATTTTTTCACTCACTAATTTGATCAAATTACAAGCATCGTAATTAGCGGCCAATAAGTCACTACTAAGAGCAACCACCACCGCAACCTTATCATTTTGAGTAGCAAAAAATACCAAAATATGCTGAGTTTGATACTCTGGCTTATTTTTAATCTCAAGCGTAATTTCACGCAATTCCTGGGCGCTTAAATCTTTAAAACAAAAATCAACCAGATTAATTTCTAGACCGCCGTGAGTAGTAATTTTTTCAGATCTTAAATTATTTAAATTTGATAATAAAATTTGCTTTTTTAGCTTGTCAATTTCTTGATTTTTATTTTTGATTTCAGCAATTTTTTCCTCACCAATCACCGCAGTTTTTGCAATTGCTTCTTTTGTTGATATTTGACTTTGAGTAGCAATCTCCTGGTTTTTTTCTTCCATAAAATAGCAACTATCATCAAAGCCGGCTTTGGCATTATAAAATTCACCCTTTGAGTAATAAATTTGGTCCGGTTGTTGATTGATTTTTAGCGCCCCTATTAAAGCCTGCAATTTTTTGGTTTGTAGGCGCAAAAATTCAAAAGCAAAATAGCCGGTTTTTGCCTCTATCCTTCTGATGCCAGAAGCAATTCCTTTTTCTGCAATAATTTTAAATAAACCAATATTGCCGGTATTTTTAACATGAGTTCCGCCGCATAATTCCCGCGACCAATCTTGATTATCCTGATTTTTACCCATTGATAAAACTCGAACCTGATCACTATATTTTTCACCAAATAACGCCATTGCTCCTTGGTTTTTTGCCTCCTCAAGTGACATAATTTGAGTTTTTACTTCACTATTTTGACGGATGTAGAAATTAACCAAATCTTCAATTTTATCCAGCTCTTCTTCACTTAAAGCACGGTTAAAATTGAAATCAAAGGTAAAATATTCAGCATCAACATTGGAACCTTTTTGCGTGATCTGATTACCAAATAAGTCTTTTAGGGCGCGGTGTAATAAGTGGGTAGCGGAGTGATTTTGCGCCCGAAATTGACGATTACGGTTATTGACAATTGCGATAACCTCATCACCAATAGCAAGATTTCCGGCACTTTTAGAAATGACATGAAGATGTATCCCGGCAACTTTTTTAGTTTCTAAAATATCACAAAAATTTTGCAGTTTGCTATAATTTATCAGCTCATGATCTTTGATTTCACTAGCAAGAATTATATTGCCATTATCACCTTTTTGCCCGCCAGAAGTAGCGTAAAATGGCGTTTTTTCTAATATAATGCCGCGAGCCCCAAGCGAATTTATTTTATGAAAACCTAAAATTTTTGTTTTAATACAAATAGTTTCATAACCAACAAATTCAGTGTCACCATATTTTTTTAGCTCAAGAAAGGCCTCATCTTCTTTTTCTTCTCCTGATCCCACCCAATTTTCTTTACCACGCTGACGCTGTTTTTGCATCTCTAAATTAAAACCATTAAAATCAACTTTAAGATTTTTTTCCCGTAAAATATCTTCAGTTAAATCTAGCGGAAAACCATAAGTATCATATAATTTAAACGCCACTACCCCAGAAAATTCTTTAGAATCAGGATTTTTTAATATCTCCTCCTCTAAAATTTTTAAGCCATTTTCAAGGGTAGCTTTAAATTTTTCTTCTTCATTTTTTAACGTATCAATAATTAAATCCTGCGCTGCTTTCAATTCAGGATAGGCTAATCCCATTTCTTTAATTAAAGCTGGCACCAACTTATACATCACAATTTTTTTGGCCCCTAATTTATGAATCTGCAACATCGCTCTTCGCATAATCCGCCTTAAAACATAGCCACGCCCTTCATTTGAAGGCATCACCGCATCAGCAATCAAAAAGCAACAAGAGCGCAAATGATCAGCAATAATTTTATATTCAGTTTTGATCGTCATTTTTTAAAGTGATTATTTTGATAATAAATTCTGCAATTCTAAATTAAAGCCTACTGATTTTAAACTATCATTAGTTATTTCTTTTAGCTTTGGAAAAGATGATAATATCTTAACCTGGCCATAAAATTCAATTGCTTCGATATTGCCATTATCATTATCAGCAACATTATTCATAATTACTCCCAAAATCTCAATTTTTCTTAGATTGAGGGCTTTGATGGTTAATAGAGTGTGATTGATGGTACCGAGCTTTGATGGGCTGACAATGATTACTGGAAGTTTAAATTTTTCAATTAAATCAATCATTAAAAACTCATGATTAATTGGCACCAAAACTCCACCAGCGCCTTCAATGATTAAATTATCTACCGCTGGTAATTTGATATTTTCAATATTTATTTCCTGATTTTCTTGCTTTGCTGCTAAATGGGGAGAAAGTGGCGCTTGATAAATATAGGATTCTTGATGGGTTTTGATCTTAGCAATAAGCCTGACAAAATCACTGTCAGTTCCTTCAATAGAGCCGGTTTGAATTGGTTTAAAATATTGATAGCCGGCCTTTAGACAAAGCCAACTGCTAATTATAGTTTTGCCAATATTAGTATCAGTACCAGTAACAAAAATTTGCATAAATTTCTAAGTCATTTTTAAAATCACAAAGAGGATTTTATATTTGGTTTTGATGGTAAAATTATGATTATTTAAAAAATTTTTTAAAGTAATAATGTCATATTGCGCAGCACCAATTACTGAGCCTAGATTATTAAAATATTTAGCTAAAGCAAATGCCGAATCAAATTCTAAACTAAAATTTTTAGCCAAAAATAAATGATCTTTGGGCTTAAGTGTCAGGCAATATTTTTCTACCTCTTGTAAAGAAGGATAATTGGCAATTGGTGATGATAAATTGGCGTTCTTATATAGATCAGACCATTCTTTAAAACTACCATCAAGCATTACGTTAAAAGCAATAATATCTGATTTGGCGCTTAATTTTTTTACTGTTTTTTTAAAATCATCGATTAATTGCAAAACAAAATTTGCAATAATTAAATCATGATGATCAAAATTTTCTTCTTCAATATCACCTTGGCTAAAAGCAATATTTTGATAATTTTGCAATTTAGATTTTGTCTTCTCAAGCATCTTATCTGAGATATCATTTAACAGATATTTACTATCAGCAAAATATGTCAAAAGCTCTTCCACCACAAAGCCGGTACCGGTTCCAAGATCTAGTATTGAGGAAGGATAAAAATCTGGAAATTTTTTTACCAATAGCTTGGTTAAAATTTTAGCAGATTCTTTTTGCACAGTAGCAACCTGATCGTAAATCTTGCTACTTTTGTTAAAATTATTCTTTATTTTTAATTTCATCTAAAAAAACTTTAATTTCTTTGGCAATAAATTGAGCCTGTAAAAATCCCAGTAAATGACTGCCTTGTTGATGCATAATTATTTTGGCATTGCTTAATTCTTCAAAATTATCTTTGATTAAAATCGGTGGTACAATTTTATCATCCTTACTGCCAATTGCTAATATTTGATTACATTTTAACTGATTTGGAATGATCATTTGATCCAAATCAAAACTAAGTTTTTTAGCATTAATCTGAGCAATTTTAGCAATTAATTCTTGAAACAAAATCTTATCACCACCCAAAGCCCGATCATAAAATTGCTGCAATGTACTCTTAGGATCATCATTAAAAGCAGCCCGCATTTCCTGCCATTGTAATTGTCTTTTTTTATTAAGCAGCGCCTTATTTCCTAAAAAATTGCTAAAGCCTTGTAGCAAAATAACCGCCTTAAAATCAGCGCTATAATTAAGCAATTTTAAGCCACCAAAAGAATGCCCCACAGCAACTACTTGATAATTCTTAAAATTAGGAGCAATAATTGATTCTTCTGGCCCAAAATATCCTAAATCCCAAAAAATACAGCTATATTCCACAAAACGTGGAGCTAAATGGCGCCAAAAACTTTGATCACAACCAAAACCATGACAAAATACTAATTGTATCGGCTTCATAATTTTTTAAGCGCTGATAATAATTTCTCAAGATCGCAATCTTGATGGCCAAGATTTAAAGCAATACGTAATCTGGCGCTATTTGGTGGCACTGTAGGCTCGCGAATTGCCGACAGAATTATTTTTTCTTTGAGTAAAAAATCCCGCGCTTTAAGGGTGGCATCTTCCTTTTTTAAAATGATCGGTATGATATGAGTTGATGATTTTCCTATGTCAAAACCTAATTTAGTAATTTCATCTCTTAAATTTTTAGCTCTAAGCAGCAAATTTTTTCGATTCCGCTCTAAATTTTTAATCATCTGCCAAGCCTCATATGCAGCCCCAACAACTGCTGGCGCTAAAGAAGTTGAATAAATAAAACCTACGCATTTATTAATCAAATAATTTCTTATTTCCAAATCACCAGCAATAAAAGCCCCAGATCCAGCCATTGCCTTACTAAAACTTCCCATAATCAAATAGGAAATATCACTCATATCAATATTAGTTGACAGCCCATAGCCATAATTACCCAAAATACCGGTTGCATGAGCCTCATCCAAATATAAAAAGGCCTGATATTTTCTAGCCAGATTGACCATCTCAGGCAAATCAACCACATCACCATCCATACCATGAAGAGTTTCACAAATAATAAATTTCGGCCCTGAATTATTTTGATATTTTAACAATAAATCATTTAAGTGATCATAATCATTATGATTATAGCGAATCATTTTAGCGCCACTTAAAAATACCCCATTATAAAGGCTTGAATGATTAAAGCGGTCAAAAAAAACTAGTGGCTGAGTTCCAAGCACCGATTTATTTAACAAAGCCGCCAGCACGGTTAAATTAGCCTGAAATCCCGAGTTAAAAATTAACGCTGAGGCAGTTTTTTTATCAATTGCAATTTGCTTTTCAAAATCACGAAATAATTGATTATTACCAGCCAAAAGCCTTGATCCACCACTACCAATACCGTAATTTTGAGCGGCTAATTTTGAGGCTGCAATTAATTTTTGATTTTGCTTAAGATTTAAATAATCATTACTCGAAAAATCAATAAAATCCGATTTTTCTTGACCCTTTAAATCTATTAATTGACGATATTTATTTGATTTTTGTAATTCATTTAAGCAATCATTATAATACTGTTTAAAATTCATATAAATAAGTCGGTTAGCAAATAGACATAAGTAAACATTATGACGAAGAATTTTTATCAAAGATTTATAGGTTAAATAAAATGACACAAAATAACAATATTAATCATGATCAGGCAATTGAAATATATACTGACGGCTCCTGTCTTGGAAACCCTGGAAGAGGGGGCTGGGGAGCAATTTTACTCTATAAAAATCACCAAAAAGAAATTTCTGGTAATATGGCTGACAGCACCAATAATCAAATGGAATTAAAAGCAGTAATTGAAGCCCTAAAACAAATCAAAAAACCCCTAAAAATTATCATCCACACCGATAGCCAATATGTAAAAAACGGCATCACCACATGGATTGTCAACTGGAAAAAAAACGGCTGGAAAACCGCCGATAAAAAACCAGTCAAAAACGCTGAATTATGGCGAGAACTTGATAAATTAGTCACTAATCACCAAATTGAGTGGCGCTGGGTTAGAGCTCATAATGGTAATAAATATAATGAATTAGTTGACCAATTAGCAAGGACGGCGGCGATGGAATTGAAATAATGCCAATACTCGAATATCCCCCCTCCCGCAAGGGGAGAGGGGATATTCGAGTATTAAGCGAACTATATTGGCCTGACTCCTTTATGCTCTCAGTTGAGAGTTTAATATCTGAATTGCCGCCAGTAATGATTGCTTCCTAATCTCAAATCTCGAGCCTTTAAAATTGAATTTTTTAGTGATTAATTTTTGATTTTTTTGATTGAAGCTCGCGATGTAAACCAGGCCCACCGGCTTGGTTATGGAGCCGCCTTTGGGGCCGGCGATTCCGGTGATGGCAATTGAGAGTTGCGCTTTTGAATTATCGATGGCTTTGATCGCCATTTGTTTGGCGATTTGGCTGCTGACGGCGCCATGTTTGGTGATTAATTTAGGATCAATTTTTAGGAGGGTGGATTTTGCTTGATTGGAGTATGTGATAAAGCCGCAATCAAAAACTTTTGAGACGCCGGAATTTTCGGTAAAAAGGGCGGATAATAAGCCGCCGGTGCAGGATTCAGCGCAGGTGATGGTGATCTTGTTTTTGATGGCTAATTTAGTAATTTCTTGAATTTTAGTGATTAGAGCGGGGGCAAAAAACATAAATTTTTAATTAACAGTATCGCTACTTGCTTTCAAATGAAGTTTGGCCATAGCGGCTAATTTTGCATTTAATCTTTGCCATTGCCTAAAATCAATGGCTGGACAGCCGCCAATTATTTGCATCGGCGCTACGTCGCGCATTACTCCGCTGGCGCCGGCGATTTTGACGCCGTCACCAATATTAATATGACCAGCAATATTGCAGGCGCCGCCAATTTGGACAAATTTGCCAATCCTGGTACTACCAGCAATGGCGCTGCATCCCGCAATTACTGTGCCTTGACCAATTATTACATTATGAGCAATTTGTACTAAATTATCAATTTTTACCCCTTGAGAAATTACAGTATCTTCAATTGCGCCGCGATCAATACAGCTACTAGCGCCAATTTCAACATCATTGCCAATTATTACTGAGCCAAGCTGAATAATTTTATGATTAACTCCCATATTATGAGCAAAGCCAAAGCCATCTTGACCAATTTTTACCCCGCTATGGATGATGCAATTATCACCAATTATCGCAAATGAGATTGCTGTTAAAGCATTAATGATACAATTTTTACCAATTACACAATTATCCATTATCACCGCATTTGGGCCAATAATCGTACCATCGCCAATTTTAACCTCTTTGCCAATCAGCGCTCCAGATCCAATTTTAACCTCTTTGCCAATCACCGCACTATTATGGATAATGGCTAAATTATTTTCTTGATAATTAAGGCGATTTTTATCGCTAACAAACTCTGTATCTTTTTGTTTATAAAAACTCTGAGCGATCTGAGCATAGGCGTAATAAGGATTTTTATTAATTAGCAAAATAGTGCCCGCAGGTGATTTGGTGGCGTATTTTTCTTCAATTAAACAAAAGCCAGCCTTACTGGTACTTAATTGCACTGAATAGCGACCGGAATTAAGAAAGGAAATTTGATTTTGACTGGCATTTTGTAAGGTATTAATGTCAAAAATTTTTAAATTTAAATCAAACTCGCCATTAAGCCTGGAATCGGTAATTTCCAGTACTTGTTTTAGGGTTAAAAATTCAACTTTTTTTTCAAAAAAATTATTTCTACTCATTGCTAGTTTTAATTTCGTTATTTAAAGGACTGACCGGAGTTGGAGCTTTGATTTGGGCTCTAGCAGCAGTTGGTTTTTTACGATCATCAAAAGCTCGAAAATAAACCTCAGAGATAAATCTTCGACCCTTTGAGCCCCGCTTTAATTGCACCACTATATCCACCACATTATGAATATAGGAAGTAATTTCAGATGGGGTCATGCCAAGACCTGCTTGCATTACCATCATTTTTAACTGCTCAAGCGCCATTCTTGGGGTATCGGCGTGCAAAGTTGAAATTGAGCCCGGATGACCGGTATTAATTGCTCTTAAAAAACTAAAAGCCTCAGAACCCCGCAATTCACCAACAATTATTCTTTCGGGACGTAAACGTAAACAGGCTTCAATTAAATCCTGGGTAGTAACTTTTGATCTTCCCTGACCACCTTTTGAAGCAAGTAAATGCGCCCGGTTTGGGTGTGATGATAAGTTAATTTCTCTAGCATCTTCAACCGTGATTAATCTTTCCTCATGAGGAATACCTCTAATCATGGCATTAGTAAAAGTGGTTTTACCAGTTGAGGTACCGCCGCTAATAATGATATTTTTTTTATATATTACTGCTCTTTGTAAAAAATCCTTAATCCGGTTTAATTTTAATAATTTGCATAAAATCAGATCATTTTTATCTTCAACCTCTCCAACCAAAGTAGTATCAAACATTCCCATTTTTTCATAATCATCCAAGCTCCATTGCATTACTGACGGCTTTCTAATTGAAATTACCACTGTCGAGCTTTCACAGGCTGGCGGAAAGACAATTTGAATACGAAAACCATTAGGTAGGGTTGCAGAAAGTAACGGCTCTTCTTCGCTGATTCTTTGCTCGGTTGATTGTGCCACCAAGCGGGCAAGCGATTTTAAATGCTGTAAATCAAAAGATGGCAATTCTTGACGAACCATGTCACCTTTCTTTTCAACCCATACTTCACCAGGGGTATTAATTGAAACTTCATTAACACCATCCTGATCTAATAATTGTTTGATTGGCAATAAATACGAATCTAGTGCGGTAACGCTACTCATTTTTTTTATTGATTAAAAAGTAAATAATACCATTTCTAGTCCATAATACCGGCTATAGAGGAAATATTTTTGAGGAAAAATAATTCCTTTAGAGTCGCTATATAATGATATAGCGTGACTCTAAAAGGAATTAATTTTTACCAAAAAGATGAAGACTATAGCCGGTATTATGGACTAGAAATGGTACAGCAGCCCGGTTAATAATACATATCCGCGATCATTTTTTAATTGCAAATGGTCGCCATTTGCATTATCAGATCTGAAATTGAATTTAGTGATTTCAATATAAGGGGTAAAGCCTTTTTTTATTTTATAATCAATGCCAATTGATTTAGCATCAAATCTATTATTTTGAAAATCACTGCTAAAATAAGTAAAACTAGCGCCAAAATGCCCAAATTCATAGGCGATGCCGCCTGTGTAATAATTTGAGTGATTTTGATCGCTTTTTAGCTGTAGAGATTTATTCCAGGAACCATAAGAGCCCCCAAAAGTAAAGCCAAAATAAGTTGCAACTGTAGCGATTTCATAGGCACTAAGATTATTTCTTTGAGAATTGTCAAACTTAGCGTTTTCACTGATCACTGAAAAGGCAACACCTAAATTATCAAAATTATCTGAATAATTGAGGCCAATATCGATGATATTTTTAATTTTATTTAAATTAATCTCTGAATTTTGATTGGACTTAGATCTAGCTAAAATATTATTGGCATTTGGAGCAAAACTGACACCAAATTGCCAATTAGAAATTTTGGGAGAAAAATAATTAATTTTAGTAGAATTTTTGGCATCGCCAAAAGTTCGATCTTTATAATTTACGATATTGCTATAGCCATAGCCACCATGAGCTATTGGCAATTGAGGAATTAAAATAAAAGCCTGGTCGCTATTTTTATCTATCGAGCTATTGATATATTGCAAATAGTGGCCATTAATACCGCCAGAAGCTCTGGCAAATTTTGCCGGCCCGACTTTGATTTTTTGATTAACATCGCTGTTATTGCCAATTTGCATTTCGCCAAATTGCAAATCTTTGCTATAAATAAAAGCCCGATTAATTACCAACGAGTCAGCAATTGGCCTTTGAGCACTATTAGCTTCAAGGCTAGCGGTAGCGCCATATTCTAAACTATCATAAGTTTTTGAAAATTTTGTGGCAATTGCACCAACTAAAGTAGCATCATATTGTTTTTTGGTGCCGCGATTTACTTGCTTAATGTCAGATAGCAAAAAATTAAAATCACCATTTAGCGTAAATTTATTTTCTTTAGCTAAAGCTAGGCAATTCTGAGAATTAACCAACAAAAAATAAGCGATCAAAAAATAAAATTTTGCTTTAAAATTAGCCATGATCATTTTCAAGCAAAATCTCATCATTTAGACTTTTCCAGACAAATTCAGTGGTAAATGGCAATAATGGAGCCACGGCCTCGCACATAGTCAGTAATATGCTATATAAAACATCATAAGCATCTTGCTTATCCTGATTAATACCGCTTTTCCAAAATCTTGCCCGATTTCTTCTGATATACCAATTATTTAAAACTTCAAAAAAATTATTAAATTCTTCGCTGGCAGTTACCGTATCATAATTGGTCATCGCCTGATCAATATTGATAATTGCTGATTTTAATTTTGCCAAAATATAGCGATCAATAATATTTTTAAACTCTCTTTTGGCGGTAATTCTTTTAGCCTTAACTAAATCAGAATTAGCATATAGGCAAAAGAAATTAGTGGCATTGATTAAAGGTTTAATTGAAAGCCTTAAAGCATCGCGAATTGCTTTACCGTCCTTATCAATTTTTAATTCTCCACCACGCATCACCGGCTGCGAAATCATATAAAATCTCATCGCGTCACTGCCATAAGTAGAAAATATCTCAAGCGGATCAGCATAATTTCTTAATCTTTTAGAAAGTTTTTGAGCATTTTCATCTAAAATCGTGCCATGACAAATAACATTTTTAAAGGGCGGACGATTAAAAAGCGCAGTCGATAAAACCATTAAAGTATAAAACCAGCCACGAGTTTGGGCAACATATTCGGTAATAAAATCGGCCGGAAAATTATTTTCAAACCATGCTTCATTTTCAAAAGGATAATGAGCTTGGCCATAAGGCATGGAGCCACTTTCAAACCAACAATCAAGCACGTCGGTGACCCTAATCATTTTTGATTTACCAGTTGGATCATCAGGATTTGACCTGGTTAATTGATCAATAAAAGGACGGTGTAAATTATCAGGCCTCATCCCAAAATCACGCTCAATTTCATCTAAAGAACCATAAACATCAATTCTTGGATAGGCTGGGTCATTGCTTTTCCAAACCGGCACCGGACAGCCCCAAAAACGATTACGAGAAATTGCCCAATCCCGGGCCCCTTCCAACCATTTACCAAACTGCCCATCCTTAACATTCTCAGGAATCCAATTAATCTCCTGATTATTTGCAATCATCTTATCTTTAATCTTGGTTACTTCAACATACCAGGAAGGAACCGCCTTATAAATCAAGGGTGTATCAGTACGCCAACAATGCGGATAATTATGAAAATATTGCTCAGTTTTTAGCCAAGCCCCAGTGGTTTTTAGGTATTTTATAATATCATCATTAGTCTCAAAAACCTGACGACCTTCTAAATTAGGCAAATTTATATTATTATTGTATTTTTTTTTGTTAAAAATATCACGAACCCCGCCAGTATTAAATCCCGACTGAAACCTTGCCCCCTCATCAACTGGACACAGGATTGGAATACCATTAGATTTACAAAGTAATTGATCATCTTCACCAAATCCTGGGGCCAAATGAACAATACCAGTCCCATCTTCAGTTGAAACAAAATCACCATGAAGAATTGTAAAACATTTTTCATAACCAGAAATAGAAAGATTTTTAATATTCTCTGCTCCTGTAACAAAATATGGAAATAGAGCTTGATAATCTAAACCAATAACCTCTTTTCCTTTAAAACTTATAATAATTTCAAATTCACCAAAATCTTTATTGTATTTTTCTAAGCAACTTTTAGCTAAAATAAAAACTTCTTTATCACCAGATGGATTGCGGCCTACGCCAGAATGACAAGGTAGAGAAATTGCAATATAGTCAATATCTTTTCCAACCGCTAGCGCCAGATTAGATGGCAAAGTCCAAGGAGTGGTAGTCCAGGCAAGTAATGAAACTTTTTTAGCGCCAAATTCTTTTAAAAATTCCGGGATTTGCTCTAACTCAAACTTTACAGTAATTGCCTTGCTTTCTTTTCTGCGATAAGCATTGTCCATTCTGGTTTCAAAATTGGAAAGTGGAGTTTGGCAAGCCCAGGAATAAGGTAAAACCTTAAAATCTTCGTAAACTAAACCCTTTTTATAAAGCTCCTTAAACACCCAAATTACTGACTCCATGTAATTGATATCCATGGTTTTATAGTCATTTTTGAAATCTACCCACCTGCCCTGACGATTGACATAATTTTGCCATTCGCTGGAATATTTCATCACTGATTTTTGACAAGATGCATTGAATTTTTCGATGCCATATTCTTTGATGGCAATTTGGCCGGCAACGCCGAGTTCTTTTTCTACTTCCATTTCAACTGGTAGGCCATGAGTATCCCAGCCGAAGCGTCTTTCTACTTTTTTACCTTTCATGGTTTGGTAACGGGCAACAATATCTTTGATGAAGCCAGTTAAGAGATGGCCGTAATGAGGAAGGCCATTGGCAAAAGGAGGGCCATCATAGAAAACAAACTCATTTTTTTTGTTATTTTGTGAGTTATTTTGCAAGTGATCGCGATTAGCAATTGATTGCTCAAAAATTTTATTTTCTTGCCAGAATTTTAGGATATTTGCTTCCATCTTAGCAAAATCAAGGTTTTGATTTGGGGCGGGATAGTAAGTCTTTTTAGCCATTTTATTAAATTATTAAATATAGTTGCAGTTGAATTGACAAGCATTTAAAATTATCTCTTTAAGTAAAAATTATCAATATAATAAATGACTTCATGAAAAAACTTAAAGTAGCGCTGGTGGGGCTTGGAAATGTTGGCAGCGGAGTTTATAAAATTCTAACTGAAGAAATTGATCTTATTAATCTGAGATGTAAAAATAAAATTGAGTTAATTGCGGTTTCAGCGCGTCTTGAAAAGGATTTTATCGATCAATCAAAGGTCAAATTTTATAATAATCCCCTTGATTTAGCTGCATTAAAAGACATTGATATTATTGTTGAAGCAATCACTGACGAAAGAGCTGCCTATGCTTTATTTTTAAAAGCCTTAAAAAATGGTAAAAAATATGTTACTGCCAATAAATCTTTAATTGCTAATCGGGGCCTCGAAATTGCCAATTTGATTGAAGAATATAATGGTCATATTGCTTTTGAAGCTTCGGTGGCAGCGGCAATTCCGGTAATTAAATCATTTAAAGAAGGCTTGGCGGCAAATAAAATTAGAGAATTTTATGCAATTTTAAATGGCACTTGTAATTATATTTTAACCAAAATGCTCGCAGAAAATATCGATTTTGACTCCGCACTCAGGCAAGCACAAGATCTTGGTTACGCTGAAATCGACTCAACCTTTGATATTGAAGGAATTGACACTGCCAATAAATTAACTATTCTGGCAGCAATTGCTGGAAATTTTAAACCACAATTTGACAATATTTATATCGAGGGCATTACTACCATTACCATCGATGATATGAAAATCGCACTAGAATTAGGCTATAAAATTAAATTACTGGCAATTTATAAAGATCTTGACCATGGTATAACTTTTCAGGCAGTATATCCAACTTTAATTCCGTTTTCTAAGAAAATCGCTACCATTGATGATTCATTTAATGCAATTTTAACTTATGGTAATAATTGTGACTGGAATTTTCATGTTGGCAGAGGAGCGGGCAGCCTACCAACAGCTTCAGCAATAGTTGCTGATGTAATTGATATCGCTAATGAGCGTTTTACTTATCCATTTAACTGCCCCGCTAATTTACTTACCGACACCAAAACCAGCGCAATTGGCAACCGCTTTGGTCAATATTTCTTAAAATTATCGCTGGATTATAAATTATCTAAAGATGATAATTTGGTTGCTAAGTTATTTTTAAAAGAAGCAAAAATTAATATTGAAAAATCATTGATTACCAATGATGGTAATAGCTCAGCAATAATTTTTGGGGCAATAATATCAAAGATCAAAGAATCTGATCTAACCGCTGCAATTGCAAAATTTGATCAGAATTTAGTAAAATCAGCAAAATTTATTAGGGTTGAAGAAACCGGGGTCTTTTAATAATTTTTAAAATTAAAATAAAATGTTTTCAAAAAAATCACATGAAGTTTATGCCAATTCTTTTAAGCGAAGCATGGCTAGCATGATTGATGTCATAATTGTGTTAATACTACGCTGCATAGCTTTGGAGATACTTGGTAGAATTTGGGTTGATAAAATTATTATGAATTTCATGGCTGATTTTAAGGCTGAATTCGGTACTGAAGAAATCAAAAATACTCCAACCCATATAAATTTTATACTGCATCATCAGTTTTTTTATACCATGCTAGAATTATATTTTATTATTATCATGATTGGCGCCCTTTATCATGCAATTTTAAACTCCTCAAAATGGCAAGCAACGATTGGTAAAAAAATCATGAAAATTGTTATTATTGACAATGGAACTTACGGTGAAATTAGCTTTTTCAAAGCATTTTTCCATTATTTTTTATCAGTATTACCAATGGTTTATGTTTTATATCTGATTGGATTTCAAGCTACTTACAAATTAACTTTTTATCAAACAATCATCGCCACTAAACTTAATGTCTTTTTGGGTATTATATTTACCGCTTGGTTGCAAGCTCATTTATTTACCAAAAAAAGAACTACCGCTTATGATATGATTTTAAATACTAGTTTAGTGAATGGCAGCACCGGATTTCGCCTACCATTTTCAAAAAAATCAACCAGAAAAATTCATCATGGATAAGTCAAAATTACCTAAAAAACCAGAATTACTACTACCAGCTGGATCACTTGATCGGCTAAAGACTGCAATTTTATATGGCGCTGACGCCGTTTATTGTGGCACTCCGGATATGTCAATGCGCTCTAAATCGGCTTTCAGTCTCGAAGAATTAGTTACTGGTATTGAATATGCCCATCAGCATGGCAAAAAAGTCTATTTGGCACTTAATATTTTTTCTCATAATAAGGATATTGTTAAGCTTCCTGAATATATTGAGACTGTAAAAAAAGTTAATCCTGATGGCTTAATTATTTCTGATCCCGGAGTTTTTAATTTCGTTAAAGAACATGCGCCAGAACTCGAATTACACATCTCCACTCAAGCTAATGTTTGCTCTCATCTCACTGTTGATTTCTGGCAAAAACAAGGCGCCAGTTTGGTAGTTCTCGCCAGAGAAGTTAGCTTTGAAGAGCTCAAAGAAATAAGACAAAAATGTCAAAATATTAAAATTGAGATTTTTGTTCATGGCGCAATGTGCATGACCTATTCGGGACGCTGTTTATTATCAAATTTTCTAGCTGAAAGAGGTGCTAATCAAGGAAGCTGCGCCCATAGTTGCCGATGGGGTTATAAACTGAAAGTAAAATTGAAAGATAATACCGAGCATGAAATTGAAATTAATGAAGATAATAAAGATTTATTCGATTTTTTCCTAGAAGAAGAAATCAGGCCAGGACAATTACTGCCATTTGAAGAAGATATGGATGGGGCCTATATTTTAAACTCCAAGGATTTATGTCTGATGCCAAAATTAGACGAATATTTACAACTCGGACTTGATTCACTAAAAATTGAAGGACGTAATAAAACCGAATATTATACCGGCTCAGTTGCCAGAGTTTATCGCAAAGCAATTGATGATTATTTTAATGACCCCCAAAGCTGGAATGCCAAAAATTACATGGATGAGCTAAATTCAGTAGCTAACCGCGGCTATACTCTAGCCTTTCATGATGGAAGGTTAACCAGCCTTGCTCATGATTATGAAAGCACCGAATCAACTTCTTTTTACGAATATGCCGCCAGAGTTTATGAGTGGCAAGGAGATGACATCATCGTTGAAATTAAAAACCGTCTTGAGGCTGGAGATGTCTTAGAATTTTTATCTCCATTTCAAACAGAGCCGATTTTACTTAGAATCTACAGCTTCGAAAATGCCAAAAAAGGCGATAAAAATTATGGCCAAATCTCTGAAGTAGTACATGGCGGTCAAAAGCCACTAATTAAAATTCCAGCTAGTTTATTTCACTTAGAAGATCCGGCAAAATTAAAGCAATTATTGCCAGCACTCACTCTAATTAGAAAAGAAAAATCACTAGCTGAAAGCAATAAATTAAAAATCGAAACCAGACAATTATCAAATAAACTTGAAGCAGAAGAAATCCGGGAAGAAAAATATCAAAATAAAAAAGAACAATATTTAAACATTCTAGAAGATGAGGAAGCTCTAGATCAAGAAATCAGCCCCAAAACCCCAAGAATTGGCACTGAAGGCTGCTGCGGCAAAAGCTGCAATGGCTGCTTGATTTTTTGGTATGATAAAAAATATGAAAAAGCTAGAGAGATTTTAAAGAGCAAAAAAATTGGCGAAATGTTATAACAATTATCTAATATTATATTTTTTTGCCAGATAATCATTGACCGACTGCATTTCTTCAGACTTTAAAGCGCGATCATAATAGATAATCTCAGAAATATAGCCATCATAAGGCCTTATATCTGCTGCTGCAGCATTAGCGCCAATAAAAAAATTAGCAACATTGTTACTGGTGAAAGCTGAAGTGGTTGTTTGTTTTAAAACATTATTTTGATAAAGTTTCATGTCGGCAGAATTCCTAAACAAAGTAAAAATGAAGGGCCTATTAAAAGCCACCGCTGTGGTAGCAAAATGCCAGCTTGATAAATTACCAGTCCAAAATTCCCAATCTACATTAACATTATCCTTATAAAAATTATATCCCTTTCTATCAGCACTAACAGTAGCATCTCTTGACATAATAATCGTTCCCCAATTTGTTGTTTGTTCTAAAGCTTCAGTTACAATAAAAAGAGTAAAATTAGCACTATTAAACGCATTATCGTAATTTAGCACCATTGAATTACCCAAAGTACCAGCATTATCAGAGTCAAAAAATAATGTTGGCAAATCGTTAATTCCGTTTGATTTATAGGTTGGCTGCATAGCAGGAGTTGATTGGCTTGCAACAAAGCTAGAAGCCATAATATTGGTATTAAGCCAACTACTAATCTTATCACCATCTTCTACTTCATAGACATTACTAGCATTTTTAAAAGATGTTTCTAGGGTTGGCTCAAACCATAATTGTAATCCGCTAATTGAGGTAATTGGGGAGCTTCTAGTTAAAGCGCGAGCAGTGGTTAATCTGAACTGAGTTACCAATCTTGAACCTTGAGTGACACCAGCAATTAAAATACCGATGATTAGAACTACAATTGAGAGTTCGATTAGAGAAAAGGCGCATGTTTTTTTCTTCATGTTTTAAGAAAGATTATATTAATAAGAGCCTTGGATAAATCAAAATAGTATTTTTAGTAAAAATTAGTTAACCAGAATTTTATAATGCCAGTTTCGCTTAAGAATCCTTCTTCTTGGAAGCTAGCTTTTCTTCAGCCTTAGTCTTAGATTCTACATCATCAGCTTTGTCTTCTTTTGGCTCTAGATCTTTCTTTTTCTTTTCAGTTTTTACAAATTCTTCTGCTGCAACTGGCTCATTTTTCTTTTTTTGATCATTAAGCAGAATTTCAATTTCTGATTCGCTTCTAGTAACAATCACTCTAATTTTAGCATCAACATCGGAGTGCAGATTTAATCTCACCTCATATAATCCGATTTCTTTAATTGGCTTATTAAGAAAAATACTAGCACGACTTAAAGTTTTCTCACCTAAAATTTCGTTAATTTTACCAGCAATAACTGAAGTAGTAACTGATCCATATAAACGGCCATCATCAGAGGCATTTTCAATAATTATGATATCCTTGCCGATGATTTGCTCTTTAATTTTTTCAGAGATTGAGAGATTGCGAAGATTTTCTGCTTCGAATTCTTTTCTTTTAGATTCAAAAAGCTTATAATTGCCAATATTGTATAAGATTGCTTTCTTTTGAGGGATCAGGAAATTTTTACCATAGCCATTTTTAGCTACAACTATGTCGCCAATATTTCCAAGATTAGCCACTTTAGAAATTAGAATAAGTTTCATATTATTTATGTGATCTATTTAGTTTAGGCTACTGCTTTAGCAATAGGAGATAATAAAGATAATTGGCGAGCTCTTTTAATTGCCATCGCCAAAGCCTTTTGTTTTTTCATTGAAATATTGGTAATTCTGCTTGGAACTATTTTTCCTCTTTCAGAAAGAAATTTAGTCAATAAATAGAGATTTTTATAATTAATCTCAGAAATTTCAATCGATGCTAGCGGGCAGCGTTTTTTCTTTTTAACGAATACGCCTTGATTAACCAGTGATATTCTTAAATAACCCTCTTCGGTTTCGCCGGTAGTTTCTACTGGTCTTTTATTGAAAGATTTTTTTTGCATTACTTAAATGTTTTAAAAGTTAAATTATTGGCCTTCAAAATTTATTTGATCGATAACTTGATCAAATTTTGAAGTATCAATATTATTATTTTGAACCTTACCAGCCTTATAATCCTTGGCATTAGCTGCCAGAGCCAGCGGCGACGGTTTATCTGAAAATTTATCAACTTTAAAGGTTGATTTACGAATGATATCTTCGTTAAAACTCATCACCCGATTCATTTCAGCAACCGCTGCAAATTTAGCGTCAATGGCCAATAAAACATAATGTCCACGGTCATTTTTATTGATTTTATAAGCCAAATTTCTAAGGCCCCAATATTCACTGACAACTATTTTACCTTTGTCATCGGTAATGATTTTTGACAATTTATCAGTCAAATTATCTACATCTTCAGCAGTTAAGTCCTGCCTAGTAATAAAAACGGTCTCGTAAAGAGGCATATTAATAAAAATATTAAAATTATTTAAAAAATGGCTAGCTTCTAGCAAAAATACCTATAAAAATACCTATCCTTAAAGCTACTAAAAATATCTATAAATTTAGCGTGGATACTGATTTTACTTGAAAGTAGCAGCAAACTAGGATCGTATTGAAGTTAAATTCATCAAGGATTTGTCAAAGCAACCAAGGGCCAAAATTAGCAAAGTTATTTTTAATTAGCAAGAAATAATCTAAATTTTAATCAAATTAAGGGTAATGAAAGTTATAACTCATAATCGTAAGGCAAAATTTAACTATGAAATTGAGGAGGAAATTGAAGCTGGGATTATTTTACTTGGCAGCGAGATTAAATCAATTCGCGAAGGAAAAATAACCATCAATGAAGCTTACGCGGCGGAAATAAAAGGTGAAATTATTTTACTTAACAGCAATATTGCTGAATATAAGGGCGCTAATAAATTTAATCATGACCCTAAAAGACCAAGAAAATTGCTATTACATACCAAGCAAATCAACAAATTAATCGGCAAAATGGACCTTAAAGGCTATTCCTTAATCCCACTTAAGGTCTATTTTAATAAAAAAAATATGGTTAAGGTTTTAATTGGAATTGCTAAAGGTAAAAAACTATATGATAAAAGAAAATCGATCAAGGAAAGAGATGAAAACCGAGCCAAGGCCAGAGGTGAAGAATAAAAATCCGTCATTAATTACCGAGTTATTTAAACCTGGATTGCCGCATTGCCTACGGCTCCTTACAATGATGCGGATTCATGAAATCGTCATTGCGAGGAGCGAAGCGACGCCGCAATCCATTATATCAGGTTTTTATTTATGCTGATTTTTGAATTTTTAAACTCACCTTTAATCAAATTAAAACAAGTTGGTCCTAAAAATGTTGAAATTTTGACTAATTTACTTGGTCAAAATAAAATTTTTGATTTATTACTCCATTTTCCAGTCAGAATCGAAAAAAATCTTTTTAAGCCTAAAATTTACGATACTAAAGATTCAGATTTAATCACTGCGATTTTTAAAATTGAATCTCATCAAATACCAAATAGCACCAAACAGCCTTATAAAATAATTGGCTATAATCCAAGCGGCTATGTTACTTTGGTATTTTTTAAAATTTATCCAACTTTACTGCAAAAACTCGCAATTGGCAAAGAAGTTGCAATTTGTGGCAAAATTCAAAAAAATTTTAATGGCGCTCAAATTGCTCATCCACTTTATATTCTTGACCCCAAATTAATTGACACCATCCCGAAAATAAATATTATCTATCCCCTAACCTATCAATTAACTCAAAATTTTTTAGCAGCTAAAATCAATGAGGCTCTTAAATTTCTTGAGCAAAATCCAAATAATATTGAATGGCTCGATCAAAATTTAATCAAGCAGCAAAATTGGCCGCGATTTGTCGAGGCCCTAAGTAAAATGCACCACCCAGCTAATGAAATTGATTTATTGCCGGACAATAAAGCCAGAAAAAGAATTGCTTATGATGAATTGCTAGCCTGGCAATTAGCAATATTTTTATCCAAAAAAACCATTGATAAAAGCAAAGAAAAAATTGCCCTACAAAATAATTTAGCTGACAAATTTTTAACCCATTTGCCATTTTCTTTAACTGCAGCTCAAAAAAAAGTAATCACTGAAATTAAAACCGATATTTTAAGCCAAAAAAAGATGCTACGGCTTTTGCAAGGAGATGTTGGCAGCGGCAAAACTATAGTTGCAATTTACGCCGCCTTGTTAATGGTAGCGGCTAAAAAGCAAGCTTGCATCATTGTACCAATCACTATTTTAGCAACCCAACATTTTGCTTATTTACAAAAATTTCTTGAAAAATTCGACGTCAAAATCGCATTACTTACCTCTAAAACCAGCAAAAAACAGCGCAGCCAAATTTTATCCGATTTAGAAAATGGCAAAATCGATATTTTAATTGGCACTCATAGTCTGATTCAAGATGAGGTTAAATTTAAAGATTTAGGTCTTGCCATCATTGATGAACAACATCGTTTTGGGGTAATGCAAAGAGTAAAATTGGTAGCTAAAAATAAAAATGTTGATGTCTTACTGATGAGCGCCACTCCAATTCCTCGCAGCCTGATGATGACACTTTATGGCGATATGGAAATTTCAATCTTAGATCAAAAACCGCCAAATCGCCAGGAAATTGAAACTTTAGTGATCTCACAAAAAAGACAAGCACAAGTAATTGAATCAATCAAAAGAGCAATTTTGAGAGGAGAAAAAATCTATTGGATCTGCCCGGCAATTTTGGAATCTGAGGTTTCGGAATTAATCAGCGCCGAGTCCAAATATCAAGAATTAATCACGATTTTTGATCCCGAAATTATAGGGCTGGTTCATGGCAAAATTTCTAACAGCAATCAAGAAAAAATCATCGATGATTTTGCAAATAGTCAGGGCAAAATTAAAATCCTAGTTGCTACAACGGTCATTGAAGTTGGAATTGATGTTAAAGATGCCACAATAATCATCATCGAAAATGCCGAAAATTTCGGACTCTCACAACTCCACCAATTACGGGGCCGGGTTGGCAGAGACCAAAAACAATCCTACGCCCTCCTGTTATACGGCCCAAAAACTGGCCTAAATGGCAAAAAAAGATTAGCAATATTACGAAATTCAAATGATGGCTTTATGATCGCCGAATCCGATTTAGAAATGCGCGGCAGCGGCGAATTAATCGGCACCAAACAAAGCGGTCTGCCGGAATTTAAAATCGCCAATCTAAATTTTGACACTAACCTACTAAAAATCGCCAATAAAAATGCCCGATTAATTCTAAATAATGACCAGACTTTATCCAGCCCGCAAAATCAAATTTATATTGAGTTACTAAAATTATTTAACTACCACCAATGCCTGAATTTGATCAATAGCGGCTAGAATAAGTTTGATATAGATAAAACTTACACTCTTACAACATAAGAGATATGCCCTTACAACCCGTCCAATTTTTTTAATTATGCCAATATTGCAAACATTTCCACTAAAGGATGAAGCAAAAAACTAGTACTATCATCGATTTTCATGATTGATATTATTGGCTTTTTAATATCTTCTTGTCAATTATCGCGGTCTTAACCGCAATTAACGACAACAGAACAAAATAGCAGAAATAGCAGGCAAACATTATCAATAAAGGGGTCAGCATTGATCGGTCAATTGCTACTCCGCCTGATCTGATAATGCTGGCTTTTTGATGGAGGCTGTTAAAATATTCTACCGAAAATTTGATGATGGGGATATTGATGAAGCCAATAATTGAGATAATGGCGGCGATTTTTTGGCTTTTTTCTAAATCGTCAAAACTATCGGCTAGAATTATATAGCCAAGATATAAGAAAAATAAAATTAATACTGAGGTAAGCCTCGCATCCCATACCCACCAACTGCCCCAGATTGGCTTGCCCCAGATGCTGCCGGTGATTAAAGTTATTAAAGTAAAGATTGTGCCAATTGGGGCGATGGTCTTGGAAATTAAATGAAAAAAAGGGTTTTTGTAAATGAAGCCCGATAGGTTAAAAGCGGCCATTAATGTGTAAACTAGCAACCCCATCCATGCTGCTGGCACATGAATATACATGATTTTAACTGCATTTCCTTGCTGATAATCAATTGGTGAATAATAGATTTTAACGGCGCCAATTATCAATAATATCAGGCCTAAAATTAAAGAAAATGGCGCAAAAAAGGCAAAGTTTTTGTCAAAATTTTTAAATAAAAATAATCTTTTAAATATCATTGATCTTACCTTCTAAATAGGCGCCAAGTAGCTGCTGTTTAATTTTATATTCTTTGGAATTATCGAAATCTTTTACTACCGCTTCGCCATTATTTATTTCTTCTTCTCCTAAAATTACTACATAGCGAGAATTATTTTGATTGGCTTTTTTCATTTGTTTTTTGAAATTAGCCTCAAAAATAAATTCGCATTTTAAGCCCTGTTTTCTAATTTTATTTGCAATTTCAAAGGCTTTTAATTTTTGATTGTCGTCAATATAAGCAATGGTAATTGGTCGGGTTGGAGCAATTTCTTTGTTACTTAAAAGCATCAGCCTTTCAATTCCTGAAGCATAGCCAATTGCCGGCGTTGCTTTGCCGCCCATTTTAGCGATCAAATCATCATAGCGACCTCCAGCTAGCACGGTATTTTGAGCGCCTTGATGATTATTAATAAATTCAAAAATAGTGGAAGTGTAATAATCAAGACCTCTAACTAATTTTTGATTGAGATTATATTTAACAGCAAATTTTTCTAATAAATTTAAGATATTATCAAATCTGATTTTGGCTTCTTTTGAGTAATAATTGTCAATTTGCGGCGCATCTAAACAAAGTTCAATATCTTTTTGGTCTTTGGAATCGAGAATTCTTAAAGGGTTTTTTTGCAGACGGTTTTTACTGTCAAAAGAAAGATCATTTTGATATTGCAAAAAATATTCTTGCAAAGCCAATTGATAATTTTCTTTGGTTTTAGCGCATCCTAAAGAATTTATATCTAATTTTGTTGCCTCTAAAATTTCTAAATCTTTTAAAATCTTTACCGCCAGCACAATTATTTCAGCGTCAGCGTAATAATTTTCCTCTCCTAAAATTTCAAAATTAATTTGATTAAATTGTCTTTGCCGGCCTTTTTGCGGCCTTTCATAACGAAAAAGCGGGCCAAAAGAAAAGAATTTTTTAGGTAAAATTTGCTGTAATTCAGAATTGGAAATAAAAGCTCTCACCACCGAGGCAGTAAATTCCGGCCTTAAAGTTAGATAATTATCGCCACGATCTAAAAATTTATAAACCTCTTTAGCCACAATATCTGAAGCCTCACCGAGATTTCTTTCAAAAATTTCACTAAATTCAAAAATTGGTAATTGCAATTCTTCAAAACCATATAAATCGGCATTTTTTCTGGCAATATCAATAATATGATTAAAGGCAATAATTTCCTGACCAAAAAGATCTTTAGTACCCCTACAGGGCTGTAATTTATTTTCTGACATATTTTTCTAAATTACTGATTTAATCGCATTGGTAACAATATTAATATTTTTATCGGTAAGTGCGGCAACACAGATTCTGCCGGTTGATAGGGCGTAAATACCATGTTCTTTCATTAATTTATCAACTTGAACCGCAGTTAGGCCAGAATATGAAAACATGCCATTTTGAGCATTAACAAAAGAAAAATCATGATTTGGACATAATGCCTTTAGTTTGGCCGTAAAATTTGCCCGCATCAATTTAATGCGCTTTCTCATCCCATCTAATTCATTTTGCCAAATTTGATAAAGCTCATTACTATTTAAAATATCTGAAACTAATGACGCGCCGTAAGCTGGCGGGTTAGAATAATTGGTGCGAATAATTCTTTTAACTTGCGATAGAACTGCCTTGGCCTGAGCGCTATTTTTGGTTACAATTGACAACGCCCCTACTCTTTGGCCATAAAGCGAAAAAGTTTTTGAAAATGAATTAGCAACTAAAAATGTCAGACCAGATTTAACAAATTTAGCAATCACCTCACTATCTTCTTTAAGCCCATCTGCAAATCCCTGATAGGCCATATCAATAAAAGGTACGAAATCTCTAGCCTGGCATATTTCAATTACTTTATCCCACTGACTGGCAGCTAAATCAATACCGGTTGGATTATGACAGCAAGCATGAAGTAATAAAATTGAATTTCTTGGCAATAAATTTAAAGATGCAACCATATTATCAAAATTCAAATCGCGTTTATTTTGATCATAATATGAATATTCAGCCACCTTAAACCCAGAAAATTCAAAGATCGTGCGATGATTTTCCCAAGTAGGATTGCTAATTGCCACCACCGAATTTGGCATCATGGTTTTTAAAAAATCAGCACCAATTTTTAATCCACCGGTGCCACCCAAAGTTTGCGCCGTCACAATTGAATCGTTTAAAGCCTCTAATTCTTCTTTAAATAATAATTTCTTTACCGCTAAATTGTAAGAGGCAATGCCATCAATTGGCAGATAACTATGAGCCGCATTAGAGTTAAGCCTGGCTTTTTGCGCAATCTCAACTGCCTTCATCAAAGGAATTTTTCCCTCATCATTTAAATAAACCCCAATCCCTAAATTAACTTTAGCCGGGTTAGGATCAGCATTAAACGCCTCATTTAAGCCAAGAATCGGATCACGGGGAGCAAGCTCAATTGTGGAAAATAATTCACTATTATTTGTCATTTTTTTTAAAATTTAGAAATTAAGATAACTAATTGTATCAATTTATTTAATATTTTCAATTGCCATTTTGGTAATTTTTTCAGCCAGAGAATTTTGCTGGCAGCGCCAGCTAAGATGCTTAAAATCAATTAGATCAAAATTTTGATCCTGACTAGCACAGGAGTAAAAATATTCACTATTGCCGGTTTTAGGATCGATTCTTTTTTGTAAGCACTGCGAACAAACGCCTTTAAGCATACATTGCATTGGGGCATTTAGACTTGCAATACCAATATGGTTGGGATTTAAAATCTCCGCTAATTCCAGATGACGGATTTGAGACAATTTATGCATCATCTGATCATTGCCGATGGTAAAAATACGGTCGATTGTTTTAAAATCAAAATCTGCTTTTTTTGCATTAAGGCCATAAGCAACTACCGCATCAACTACACTGCCATAAAATTGCTGATCCTGCTTACGGTTTAATGTTATATTTGGCAGCTCATCACTAACAGCGTAAATTACTACATCGCTTGCCTCTTCAATTTCATTTTGCCTAATTAAATAGTCATTTTTGCGATATCCGGCAAAAAAAATAATTTTACAATTTTGTTTTTTATATTCTTTGGCAATTGCAGCTAGTGGCATATTGCCTCTGCCACCCCCAACCAACATCACGATTTCATTTTTAGCAATTTCAGTTGGTAGACCAACAGGGCCCATAAAAATAGCCGCTTCACCTGCTTTAAAATTTCTAATCAAACTAGTCGAGCCACCAGTTTCAATTATCACCCCACTAATTAAGGATTGTTGCCGATCAATTTTTAAGGCAGTTACCGCCACCCCTTCCATTGCCATAACTTGACCATCAATTTTTGGCGCTAATGCATAATAATTTTGTAAACGAAAAATCTGTCCAATTTGAGTACAACTAGCTAGTAATTTTGATTTAACCATAATCTCAACTGCATTTGGCGATAAAATATTAACCGCCTCAATTGTAACTAAAAATTGCTCATTAATTTGTGACAAAAATTCTCCTTCTTGGCAAGGGTCGGGGGTGAGGGGCAATTTAGTTAAAATTTGATTAATTTTTTTATATCCTTCTTTAGCGCTAGCCATTGCCTTTACTACATTACCAGCAAAATTTGGATGTAAATCACCAAAAAAACTAATCGCCTTTTGATCACTAAATTCCTTGGTAAAAAAGCTAAAATCGCCAGATTTACTTATATTGCCACCCTCATCTCCTATTTTATCATCCCCATCTCCTACCTTACAATCCCCACTTTTTTGATTACCATCCCTACTCTGGTCATTTTCATCCCCATTTTTCTTGTCATTTTCATTGTCTTTCTTGTGATTCCCACGAAGGCGGGGATCCACTTTGCAACATTTGAGCGCCTGGCATGATGGGCACTCGCTTTCGCGGGGATGACAAGAACAAGAATTTTGAGCAAAATATTTGCCATCCAATTTAAAATCAAGACCATCTTCTAAGGCTGCCGCTACATTGGGGCTAGTACCGGCAGCAATTAACAATGATTTACAATCAAAAATTATTTCCTGTCTGTTTAAATTAAGAGTTTTTAGTTGTTTGATATGACCATATTCATCAAGAATTGCCTCAATTGGAGTAATATTTTCAACAAATTCTACCCCCTCTTCAAAAGATTTTGCAACCTCTTGATGGTTTAAGTGATAGGCTGGCGCATCTAATAATTTTTTGCGATATAAAATTTTTACTGCGCCCGCCTTGGTTAAAGCTGTGGCGCGGCTTGCCCCTGCCGCATCTTTAGCAAAGACAGAAAATTCTGAAGCATGGTCCAAGAATTCTTTGGCAATGATTTTTTCTTCGTCATTTAGATCTTTTAAAATCTTTTCTTCACCAATTAGGGCTGATAATTTTTGATATTGCTCAGCAAATTTTTTAATTTGGCTAAGATAATAATTTTGCGCTTCAGTTGCGGTGTCAATTGCAGTCAATCCCCCGCCAATCACTAAAATTGGCATTCTGATTTGCAAATTAGTAAAAAGATTTTTCTTATAAGCACCGTTTAATTGCAATGACATTAAAAAATCCGATGCTGATCTAATGCCTTTGGCGTAATTATTTTTAATCTCAATAATATTTGGCCGCCCAGCTCCAATACAAAGAGCAAGATGGTCAAAATTATATTCTTTAAAAACATTTTGATCGTTAATTGCTGATCCGAATCTGATGCCACCAAACATTCTAAAATTTTGGTTACGCTCTAAAATTAAGCGAATAATTTTTAAGAAATTTTTATTCCATCTGCTGGTAATGCCATATTCTGCTACCCCGCCAAAACCTTCAATTACTCGCTCTTCAAGATTTTCATAAATTTCATTAACTTCTTTAATTGGCTTAAATTGGTGCCTGCCGCCATAAATATCAATTGAAGAAATTTCAGGGTCCAAAGGCTCAATTTTTAAACCATCAATTGCTACCACTAAATGGCCAGAATTTAATAAATAATGCGCCAAGGTAAAGCCTGCAGGACCAAGCCCGGCAATGAGAATTTTTTTACCGGAATTTTCTTTTGGCAAATTAAATTCAATGTTTAAAGGATTCCATTTGGTTAGTAACGAATAAATCTCAAAACCATAGGGCAATTTTAAAACATCTTTTAAGATTGCAGTTTCAATTTGAGGTATATCAACCGGATCTTGCTTTTGAAAAATGCAGGATTTCATACAATCATTGCAAATTCGGTGCCCGGTGGCAGCAATCATCGGATTATCAATAATTGCAATTGCTAAAGCGGCAATTGAAGAAGCCTCGGATTTTAATAAATTCATCTCAGAAATTTTTTGATCCAAAGGACAGCCTTTGAGTTCAACTCCCAAAGGATCGCTTTTAAATTTTGAATTGCAGCTAGTATTTTTAATGCCAGTTGAACAAGAATCCTTATCTTGATTATGGCAAAATATACAATAATGACTTTCAGCTAAAGCCTGATTAAGATTAAAGCCATTATCACTTAGATTGAAGCCATCTCGTGATCTTAAATTATCACTAAATTTATGACTTTTGACTTGATTTTCTTCTGTGGTTTCAAAAGCAAATAACTGATTAAAGTCAGTCTTTTTTGGCAGTTTAAATAGAGCGCCATCTTGATGAAATTTCTTGCCATCAATATCAAAAAGCGCGTAAAGAGTATAAAGGCTTAATTGCTCTAATTGCTCTTTTTCTTGGCTGGATAGATTTTTAAGACCTTCTTTTGCTTCTAGATCAGAAACCAGCTGCGCTAATTTTTTTTCTAATTCAGTGAGATTGCGATCAGTAATATTTAAATCCTGCAAAATTTTTTTGCCATTAATTGCAAAAGGCAAGGCAGAGTAATTTTTGGCAATTCTTCTTTGAACAAATTGCCTTCTTACTTGATAAATTTTATTTAAATCGAAATGGCTAGATCTTAAATCATGATTTTCTTTTCTAATATCAAAAAGCTCTACCAAAAACTGCTCAAGAACCCTAGAAACCTCAATTAAAATCACTGATTTATCTTTCTTATTAAGACTATTAGATCGATCTCTTAGGCGCTTAAAATTGTTAAAAACATCTAAGTCGCTAGCTGCCAAAAATTCTAAAAACTTTTGGTCGATTTTTATTAATCCTTGCCTATTATATAAATCTTGAAAATTAACGCAAAAACCAAATTGGCTAAATTGGTCAGTAACAGTCATAAAATTCGTTAAAAAAATACTAAAAATTAAACTATAAAAAAACTCTATTAAATAGCTTCCCTATTTGCAATATCTAAACAAAAAATAAAAAATTATGATCAATAATTTACCTTTAGAAAACCAAGTAATCTTTATCACCGGCGCTACTTCTGGTTTTGGCGAGGCTGCTGCCCGCCTTTTATTTGCAAATGGCGCAAAATTAATTATTGCCGGCAGAAGATATGAAAGATTAGAAAAATTAAAAAATGAATTAGGGCAAAACAGAATCCACGCAGTAAAACTTGACGTCACTAGTAATGACGAAGTGGTAAATGTCATTAAAAATTTACCCAGCGAATTCTCAAATATCAATGCTTTAATTAATAATGCTGGCGGCGCGCTTGGATTAGAGCCAGCCTATCAATGTGACTTAGAAAATTGGGACCGTATGATCGATACCAACATTAAAGGCCTAACCTACTGCACCCGCGCCATTCTACCCGACATGGTAAAGAGAAATAACGGCTATATCATAAATATCGGCTCAATTGCCGGCAATTACGCTTATCCTAACTCCAATGTCTATGGTGCCTGCAAAGCCTTCGTTCATCATTTTTCTCTAAATCTAAGATCCGATCTAGCTGGCACCAAAGTAAGAGTCACCAGCATCGCCCCTGGTATTGCCGAAACTGAGTTCTCAATCGTCAGATTTAAAGGCGATAAAGAGAAGGCCAGAAAAGTATATGAAAAAACCCTAGCCCTAACCGCAGATGATATCGCTGAAACCATGCTCTGGTGCCTAACCAGACCACAACATGTCAATATCAATAATCTAGAAATAATGCCAACCTGTCAATCATTTGGACCATTAACTATTGCCAGGGAGTAGATTTTGGTATATATCAATTCCTCCAAATCCTGATAGATTTTTAATCTTTAATAATGAATTAATATTTTTAGCATTGATGCCGCCTAATGCGTAAAGTGGTTTTTTATTTTGCAGGGAAAATTTTGCTAAATTTCTTAAACCTAAATTTACAGAATTTGGATGGCTGGTAGTTGAAAAAATCGGTGAAATAAAAATTAAATCAATATAGCGGCTCAGCGGTTTTTTATTGGCTTTTTTTAGCGATAAAAGATTGTGACAAGCAAAGCTGATGATTTTTTTGGCCACCATTTTTTTAAGCAAAATTATTGGCATTTGGTCAAAATCAGAAAAATGCAAACCGTCAGATTTTATCTGACTGGACAATTCTACATCTTTACCAATTAAAAAACCGATATTTTTTTTCCTTACTTGATTAGCGATTTTTAATGCAAATTCCTGACGTTCTTTTCTTGCCAAATCATATTCACGAATGATAATTGCAGATTCTTTGGCAAATTTTTTAGGTAAGCAATTAATAACTAAATTTAGATTGGTAATTTTTTTACGGTTGGAAAAAATAAAATTTAACGGTAATTTTTTTACTCGATATTTATTTCTTAATGAAAATTTTCTTTGTGCCAATAAAATTTTTTGATCCATAAAAAATGACAATGATTGAAAGAAGACTATTACTAATTAATCAGAAAATAAAAACTACTTGCAACCTTTATAACATTGACCATAGAAAAATAAATCTGGTTGCGGTTTCTAAAATGCAAAATCAGGAAGCAATAATTGCAGCAATCAATGCAGGATGTACAATCTTTGGCGAAAATTATTTAAAAGAAGCTCAAGAGAAATGGTCAAAATTAAAAATATTATATCCAAAAATAAAGCTACATTTAATTGGCCATCTGCAAAGCAATAAAACGAGAGAGGCCCTAGAATTATTTAATTCAATTGAAAGCTTGGACAGTGAAAAATTGGCGATAAAAATCAAAAATGAGATTTCAAAATTGCAATTAGAGTCAAAAAATAAATTTATCCTCCCCGAAATCTTCATTCAAATCAATATCAGCGAAGAAAAAAGTAAAAGCGGAATAAAGCCAGATGAAGCAAAGGAATTCATTAATTTTTCCAAAAATGATTGCGGCCTAAACATCACCGGCCTGATGGCAATACCATCACAAGATCAAACCCCGGCACCATATTTTGCTCTACTCACCAAAATTGCCAGAGAAAATAATTTAAAAAATCTTTCAATGGGAATGAGTGCCGATTACCCAGACGCTATAGCGCTCGGCGCAAATTATATACGTCTAGGCACCGCAATTTTTGGCGGCAGGAATTAAACTCTAAAATTTATATTTGATTCCAAAATCATAATTTACGATATGGATAGGAGTTACATCGCCAAAATCGCTGTAATTCCCAAATATTTTAGAATATTTTGCCATGATTCTGGCTGAAAAACTTTTTGTTATTGCAAACTCAGTACCAGCTCCTAGATTGACACCGTACTTGGTTGCACTACGACTATCTACGCTTTTTCCAAAATAAATTATATCCAGTGTCGACTTATCATAAATATCGAATCGAGATACACCAGCTATTGCCAAAAGTTTCAACCTTGGGGTTAAATCATAGCTAGGAACAAGATCCAGACTAATAGTTCTTATCTCGCGTTTTAACTCTGCGAAGGCAATGAGATAATATCCAAATTGAGATGAAGAATCATCGCGATATCCAGCTTCAATGGCTAAATTATTATTGATCTGGTAGCCCGCGAATAAATTGAAGCTCGCTATATTTTGAGTTCCTTTATTCTGACCTTTTTCTTCATAAAATTTAGTAACACCAAGATTAGCTCCGACATAAAAAGGATTTCTGGCGCTATCAATGGCTTTATCATCAACAGTTTTATCATTAGCAATGGCATTGCCAGCCAGTAAAGTGAATGTTGAAACAAAAATTAAAAATATTTTTTTCATAAATAAATTATTTAGTTACTAAATGGCGCGTCCTAGACAATTCGAAAGTTTGATCTCGAGCTTAGAAGGCTGTTGCTCTATCCAACTGAACTAAGGACGCAATTAGGATTTTTTAAAAATTCTTAAAAAAATTGGGATTTTAAAAAAGAATGGGCCATTACTTTTATAAAAAAATAAACTAAAATCAAGTCCTGATTTAAAAGGTAAATTTAATCCCGATATTGTAGTTCATCATATCATCAAGAGCGCTAATATAGATAATTTTAGAATATTTGGCGAGCACTCTGATTGATACATTATTGATAAGTTTAAATTCACCGCCAAGCCCTATATTGAGACCTTGTCCGGATTCATTTGAATAATTACTATAGCCAAATGCACCATCGTTAAATAATTCGATTTTTTTCTGATAAGATATTTTAGCAAGACCGACAATAGCAAGTAGCTTAATATTGTCATTTAGATCATAATTTCTGACAAAATCCAGATCAACAATTTCTAAATCAGATATGACTTTCGATTCAATATCATGCCCATTTTCCCATTTGCCAATAGAAGCGCGATTTTCTTGGTGATTTTTTTTAAAAAATAACCAGTTTCAATTGCTAAATCCTGATTAATTTGGTAGGCTAGAAAAAAATTCATATTCTTAAAATTTTTACCCAAAATATATGAATCTTTACGATTAATTTCTTGAACTGAGGATGAAAAATCCGGATGACCGTAGCCTGGTTTACTTAACTGATAGCCAAGCCCGATATAAAATTGATTCCCGACATTATTAGCAATTGCATGATTAATCGATAATAATATTATGACCAGAGATAAAAGTAATTTTTTCATTAATAATATCTTCAAAATGGTGCGTCCTAGACGATTCGAACGTCTGACCTACAGCTTAGAAGGCTGTTGCTCTATCCAGCTGAGCTAAGGACGCAGTTGAGATCTTTTTAAAATTCTTAAAAAAAATCGGGATTTTAAAAAAGAAGGGGTGATTAGTTTTATAAAAAAATAAGCTAAAATCAAGTCCTATTTGGAAATATTTTTGATCATAAAAATTTATCTATACTTTTAAAAAAGTTATTATTAAATAATTAATCCCGTCCTGCGACAGATTCATTTTCTTTTCAAACAAATTTTTAAGGTATTTCAAAAAATGGCCAAATCTAGCTTTTCTCATATCTTTGACATGATCAAAAATAACAACATTAAATTTATTGATTTTCGTTTTACCGATTATCGTTCTAAATGGCTACATATCAGCCATTGTGCAGATCAGATCGGCGAAGAAGAGTTAAAAAAGGGAATTTCTTTTGACGGATCTTCAGTTGCAGCCTGGAAGGAAATTAATGAATCGGATATGATTTTATTGCCACAAACTGACACTGCTTTTATTGATCCTTTTGCTACCATTCCAACCCTCGTAATGACTTGTGATATTATTGAACCCACCACTAATTGCGGCTATGAAAGAGATCCAAGGCATAGCGCTAAAAAGGCTGAAGAATATTTAAAATCAAGTAAAATTGGTGATGTTGCTTATTTTGGCCCGGAACCAGAATTTTTTGTTTTTGATAATATCAGATTTGAAAATAAGCCACAATCAAGTTTTTACAAAATTGATTCCGAAGAAGGATCCTACAATAATGGCCGCAATTACGAAGGCGGCAATATGGGACATCGCTCACCAATTAAAGGTTCTTATTTTGATCCAATCCCGCTTGACTCTGGACAAGATTTAAGATCAGAAATTGTTGAAACTTTAAGACAAATTGGGGTTGTTCCTTTACTTCATCATCATGAAGTTGCCAATTCACAATTTGAAATCGGTTTTAAATATAACACTCTTACTAAAACCGCTGATGATGTGCAAAAATTTAAATATGTCGTTCATAATGTTTGCGCTGCCTATGGCAAAAGTGCCACTTTTATGCCAAAGCCAATTTATGGCGATAATGGCTCTGGCATGCATGTGCATCAATCGATTTGGAAAGATGGTAAAAATTTATTTATCGGCAAAGAAAATGCCGGCCTTTCGCAATTAGCGCTTTATTATATTGGTGGCATTATTAAACATGCTAAAGCAATCAATGCTTTTTCTAACCCGACTACTAACAGCTATAAAAGATTAGTACCAGGATATGAAGCGCCGGTTTTACTTGCTTATTCCTCAAAAAACCGTTCAGCATCAATTAGAATTCCCCATGTAACTAACGAAAAAGCTAGAAGAATTGAAGCCCGCTTCCCTGATCCAAGTGGCAATCCTTATCTAACTTTTGCAGCATTATTAATGGCCGGAATTGATGGTATTAAAAACAAAATTCATCCAGGAGATGCCGATAATCGTGATTTATATATTTTGAGCCCTAAAGAGCTTAAAAAGATTCCATCAGTATCTCACAATCTTCATGAGGCTTTACACGCTCTTGATAAAGATCGCGAGTTTTTAAAGCAAGGCGGGGTATTTAGTGATGAGCAAATTGATGCTTATATCGAGCTCAAAACCAAAGAGGCTGAAAAATACGATCAAATGCCACATCCAATTGAATTTGAAATGTATTATAATTCTTAAATCACGGAATTACGATTGCATATTTTTTAGATAAATAGGATTTGACATCGGCGATCTCTGATAATTTAAGGGCTCTTTCAAAGATAATAATTTCTGAAATTAACCCATTGAATTTTTCGCTTTGATTAGAAGCCTTTGCTCCTATGTAAAATAAGGCATTGGACAGGCTGGTAGTTGGGTTAATAGTGCCACTATAGTTAGATCTATTATCATAGATTTTAACTGCGCCCGAATTGCTAATGGTTAAAATTGTAGCCATTGGGGTGTTAATGCTATAAGTGGCACCATAAAAATCATTACTTTCGCCACAAAAACCATAAGCGCTATTAAGCGTGATTAACCCAGCCCTTTTGCCGCTAATTGGAGTAACGGAATTTTGATCTAGAATATCTGAGATACCAGAAACATAGCTATTCCATACTGCAATAAAAGTAAAGCTGATAGCTGCAGGATTAATTGGAGTATTACCCCCAGCAGCAAGAGAAGAAAATAGATATTGGCCACCACTAAATCTTAATGATGGTACGCCATTAATCCCATTCATTACATAAGTTGGACGAAGCCCACCAGTGCTACTAACAACAACATCATTAACACTCTGCGGATTATTATCATTCCAGGAAGATACTAAATCACCATCTTCTGGATTTAGAGCATTAGTTGCGCTAGTAATTGCACCATCATTGGTAGTTTCAAACCAGGCCACCATATTGGGCATTGACGCTACCGCTGAGCTTTGAGTTAAGTTTTTTGCGATTGAAAGTTTTGATTTCCTAACTAATCGTGAGCCTTGAGTCACTCCGGCAATTAAAATTCCGATGATTAAAACTACGATTGATAATTCAATTAAAGAGAAGGCTTTGTTAAATTTTTTTTTATACGCAACATTAGTCATAACCGAATATATTTTGCTTTATTTTAGAGACCAGTATCTTAACGAAAAGAATTATTACTTTTTTCAAATCTTAATTAAATGTCAATAAAATTATACACTTACAAATAATAATTACTAATTTGTCATTAATATAACCCCAATAATACCATTTCCCATCTTTACACATACTATGCATAACTAGCTCCACAAACACTTTTAATAATATCCGAAGTTAAACTGCCAACAAATTTACACACAACCCTTTCTAATTGCAGAAGAGTTTTATAAATTCTATTCCTGATTGTATGATCCTTGATATATTGCCAAAGCTTTTCTATGGGCCTGTTGAATTCCAATCTCCAAAAACCTAAATTTTTAATATTTTTTCTTGACCCATAACAGCTATAAAGCTATTATCTATCTAGCTTTATAGCTATTATATTCATAGTTTTTACAAAAAT